>ERZ651776.107-NODE-107-length-114809-cov-13.316642_pt1 | contig 114809 bp, 106 predicted proteins | sample MGYA00514761_ERZ651776 | MGnify/ENA metagenome assembly ERZ651776 | reverse complement strand
AGTTGGCGTAGAAGCTATAATATTAGCAGTTGGCGTAGAAGCTTTTATAATCGATTGTGGAGAATTTATACCATTAGCAGTTGGCGTAGAAGCTATAATATTAGCAGTTGGCGTAGAAGCTTTTATAATCGATTGTGGAGAATTTATACCATTAGAATTTTGCTTATTCAAAGAAGCTTTTATAACCGATGATTTCAATTGTTGTTGAACACCACCGTATTGTATACTAATCTTTAGGTTATTAATAATACTATCAACTGCTGCACTAGTAATAGTAGTATTTAATATATTACAAACGTCTATATGAATGCTGTTATCTTCTTTCGACATAGATGATTCAGGTATTCTTTTAATTTGGTTTATTACATCTTCAAAATCATATTTTTCATATTCTTTAGTAAAGTTTCTAAAATATTCAATGTTAAATATTATTCTTCCTAATATACGATTTTTTACATATTCATCTGCATCGTTAATTGATCCATGATAACTACCTAGTTTTTTTCTAATAATTAATTCGCTTTTATAAGATTTAAATAAAATATTATATAAGGTTTCGATTTTTTTTAAAAAACTATCATTATCTGCGCTTAAATTATTAACAATACTTTCAAATATTTCGCGTTCTTTTGTTTCTTTATGTTCATCCTTTGCTGCTCCATCATTAAATGTTTTACTTGCATCTTCTTCAAAAATATCTAATTTAAACAAACTTTCTTCAATAGCATTTAAACTATCTCGTCGTTGCTTAGCTATATTATTAGCATTTGTTTCTTTTTGTAATTGAATTAATTTATTAACATCTTTTCTAGGGGCACTATCTAGTTTATCAAATACTTCATCATTTCTTAAGTTTAAAGAACCACCATCCATTTATTTTATTCTGGAGAATATAACTTTTTATTTTATTCTTGCGAATATAACTTCACCAAATATAAATATTGTTAAGAATACTCCTAATATTCCTAAAACATACATTTGAGGTGTATATACATCACCCGTAAAATATTTCTTAATTATATTAAATAAAAACATTAAAAGTATAATTGCTAAAATTACTAAAAATACTAATAAAAATTGGAACTTTTCAGGTGCTAATTGTATTTTAGTTTCTTTAGCATTTTCATCATATCTTTTTGCTATTCTATCTATAATAGTGTTTTTAGTATTTAAAGGATTATAATTATCTTCTTTTATATTCTTCGCAAACTTAACTTTACTCATTGAACCATCTTCATTTGGAAAATAATTTAAATATGAACAAGCATAATATCTAGCTGGTATTGAATATGCAGTGTCTTTATTCATTTGTTGGTGTTTCCCATCGGTATAAGTATAATTTTCATAATCATATCCAATTGTGTAGAATGCAGGGGGTAGTTTCTTTTCATTTTTAACATCTTTTGAAAGCATATTGCTATAATAATCATCTCCTAACTGAAATGTAAATGGATCACCGTCACTATTATAATCATTTTTAAAATCATCAAAAATATCTTGATTTAATTTATATATTGGAAAATAATTAGTAGTTTTTACGTCAGTATCAGTAGCTATATTTGTAATTTTAAATTTTGTCTTATCATAATTTTTAATTGATTCTTTTATTGATTCTTCTAAATTACTATTATTAAAAGTTGAAGTTTCAGTTCTTGCAACATTACTACTATAATATAAACAACTAAGTTCTGTATCGGATAATACATTATATTTCTGTATTTCACCTTCTTCACCAGTAACATATTTATAATTCTTTTTAATTACATATTCAATAATATTTGTTTTTGGAATATTTAATTTCAAATTACTTAAATAAGCTGTTTCTTCGTTTTTATATTTAATATCAATATCATAGTCAATATCTCTAAGTGTATTAGGAACATTTAAAATTATTTGATTATATAAGTCTTTATTGGTGGGTGCTATTAATGAAGGGACTTCGTAAAAAGAATCATCTTTGTTTGTTGCAACTAATAAATTTGAATAATAATCATAATTATACTGATTAATAGCATTAGAATTATTATCATTATTAAATAATAAATATATATATTCTTCATATTGCATTTGGTCAGTTGATTGTGATCTATAGTCCTCATAGCTACTACCTTTAGGTGATATTTCGCTAAATATATCTCTTATGTTTTTCATATGCATTTCTTTATCGGTTGTTCCATCGTTTCTTTCACTATTAATTCTTTTGTGTATATCTTTAAGTTCATCATCATCCTTAGCAATTTTAAAAACTCTTATTTTATTTTTATCAATAGTATGTTCTTCTACTTCTACTTTAATATGTTGCGATATTTCATTATTAATATCTACAAGATTTTTCTTATATTTAAAAGATGCTTGTTGTATAGGAAATATTGTATTATACAATAGATATACAATACCTGTAATATAAGATGCTAGTATAAATACTATAATTCCGTATATTATACCATCTAAATTAGGATCTGTATTTAATCCACCAATAACAATTAAAATTATTAATAATACTACTACAAAATATACATTTATTTGATTAAATTGTTTATAATAATTTTTTGTTTCGCCTTCTGTTCCGCCTTCTGTAGTAAATTTATATACTGTATTGTCTGAACCTTTTGTATTTTCATTTTTATTTATATTAACGTAATTATACAATTGAAAATATGCTAAAGATAAAATACCAGATTCATTATTATGATTTATAAAATAAACGTAAAATAGATATATAATAAATAAAATAGCGTAATAAAATACTATTAATTTTATAATATTTTGTTTAGAATTAAACAATAAAGCTAATAATCCTGGAAAAATACCTGAAATTAAGAAAATAGAACGATGAAAAATTTCAAAATACCTATTATAGTCATCCTTATTAGCATAGCGACTCCAATCTACACTTGAATTTAATATAAATATAAATAATGTAGCTAATAATACTGCTAATAACGATAAAGCTACTATTAATATAGTGATGTCTCCAGTAGTAATATTTAATAATAATATCCCTATACATATGCAATAAAATGTTATTGATAATATATCTATAGCTGTTTTAGGTTTAAACTTTGAATTAAAATTTGCAGATTTAAAAGTATCGTTGGGTGTAGATTGAGGAACTATTAATTTATAAATATCATATATTAATGCTATAGCTACTATAAATCCCATAATATATTTTATAAATGGGCTTGATGGGGCATTTATAAAAAAACATGCAATAAGAGCTAGACCACTACATGCACTATATCCATACATAAACACTTGCATTTCTGGTTTCCGTGTCATTTTGTCAAAACTGTTCTCAGCATAGTATTTCTGAAAATAATATCTTGCGAATTGTGCTAATAGCATACTTCCAAAAAAACTTACTAAAATTACAGCATTTTTTATTTTGTGTTGATTAACAATATCTGTATCTGTAAAATCAATACCATTTGCACTATAACTTTTAAATATTTCGGAAAGTAAATAAATTGAAAATATAACTACAATAATTATATAAATATCTCTTGCTTTATCATTACCATTATCTTCTAAGAATAAATGTCTATGTGTTTCTGCTTCACATAAACTAGCACCACCACAATTAGATCTATTAGCTGTTGCCTGTATTGAAGTTGTAAAATAGAAATAAGTAGTTATAAATAAATTTAAAAATATTAAAAATATTATAATTATTATTATATTGTTTAAATATGCTGGTAGTTTTGATTGTATGTTTTCAAATGATTTTGTTACTGTTGATAATGCTGATGTGCTAAATTGCCCAATTTGTTCAGTTGGTGTTAGTGGTATAAGGTGTGTAAATTCTTTTTTATGTTCTTCACTCTTACTTTTTGCTACTTCTCTATATTCTTCGTTTTCTTTTTGTTCTTTTAATTCTTCAGATTTTTTGTAATTAGAATTAAAATAGGTATTATATTCTTTTATTAGTTCATTAATTAAACTTTCATTTAAAATATATTTTTTTAGTTTATTTAATGTTTCTATATGATTAATTTTCTCTTTTGAAGCAATATTAAGTGTTGTTTTATCTGTTGGTATTATCGCATAAGCTGGTTCTGGTGTTTTTTTTAAAAAATGACTTATATGATCTTTTAATGTAGTAATTAAGGCATCATAATTTGTTTTTAATGAAGTATTTATATCTTTATAATCATTACTTTTAAGTTCTGAAAATAGTTGGCAAAAATATAATAATTGTTTTTTTTGATTATTTATTCCTTTTCTACCAGTTATTCTCAAAATTGTTTTTAAAAAAGATTTTTTTGTTGTGTTTCTACTATCGAAAAAACTTGTTTTTAATTGTTTTTTATCTGCATCAATCTCTGTATCAATCTCTGCATTAATCTCTGTATTAATTTTGGCTTTAATAAATTTAATATCTATACGTTGGTTATTGTATAATTTAAAAATATTAATAATGTTTGCAATATAACTATGTGATCTTGTAACATCATCTAAAAATGCATCTATTTTTATTTTAAGAGTATTGTCTACCGAATACAGGTGAGTTAAATGGCTCTTTAAAGACTTTATATCTTGTTTAAAATTATCATTATTATATATTTTATATAATGTATCTCTAAAATCTGTGTTGTTTGGATCTTTAAAAAAAATTTCAAAATCTGTATCTTTAATTATCTTATAATAGTATAAATATAATTGTTGATGTATTTTAACTAATTCTTTTACATCTATTTCTTTCTTTATTAATTTAGTTGTTAAGGCTTTTATAAAGGCTTTAGGGGCAGTAGTAATCTCATCTTCTGCAAATTTTTGTTCATAGTCCGCAAGTAGTTGATTATGTTTTGCATCCATTTTTTATACAATTTATATATTTACTTAATAATACTAATTAAATAAATAATATTGTTATAAATACAATCATTAATACAGACATTAATGCTAATATACCACTTATATATATATTGACATAAGCTTTAACCGAATATAGTAATATTGCTATTATAATGATCGCACAACATACTACAATATCTATTAAATTATATTTACCTAATATTGTAGGACCTAGATAGGTTTCAGTAGCTTTTTTAAGTAAGTCTTTATTATTAGTTTCTTTTACAATAAAATCTTTAAGTTCTATGGCAGATTTTCTAGCATCATCACTATTAGCACTATCATCAATAACATCATTTAATAATTTAAATTCATTGACAAAATCAAGATAATATGGTATTTTATCTTCTTTATAATCTTCTTCTGTATTTTTACTTATTGTATTAAAGTAATATTCAGCATCTTGACGGGTTTTAATTTCATTACTATATGCTATATTTTTAATAATACTATGTTTTAATTTACTTTTATTTAATTCTGTTGTCATATTATTTTGTAAATTAGAGTCAATATTACAATTTAATTCAAAATTACTATAAGCAAAATTACTATAAGTATTATTACCACTTTTAATAGCAATATTGGATGTTAAAACAGGTATGATGATACTATCTCTAAGTTCAATAGCTAAAAATGTATGTAGAACACCAATATTACAATTATACTCTTTTAACATTTTATTATTACTATAAATGTTTAAAAAATAATTATACAACCATAAATAACGATACACCAAATAAACCTATTATAGGAAATGTTACATAAGGTGCTAAAATAGAACCAACAGATGTAGGTTCTGTAGCTTCTGCGCTTCCTTTATGATTATCAAAATAATTTTTATCAATTCTATCAATAACCATACTGGCAAATACAATTAAGAATATTAATATAGGAATAATCATAACATATTGTATTTCAACTGTATCAGTATATAATAAATAAAATATTACACCTAATGCACATAAAAAACTAATAATCATTACAATTAAATATAATTTAAGCGTATTATCGTTATTTTTAGCAAACTCGTTGATTTTTTTTCGTAAAGTAGTATATTCTACTGTATAATTACTTTTAGCACAATTACTAGCTAATGATAAATTTACACGTAGATCAGTTGTAAATATAACATATAACGTGATCATTAGTAATCCATTCAAAACCATAACTGGTAAATATTTTTTAAACACACTTAAATATATGTTATTATCCTTATAAGCATTTGTAAGTATATCTTTCATATTAGCAGAATAATTTTGAATCGGATCATCAGGATAATAATTATTTAAGTTGCTGACAGCAACAACACTAATAAAAAACTTTACTAATAATAAACCAAAACTAAATACTGATAATACAGATAATGAACTAAGAGCTTCATTAATAGCTATTAAAATAATAGCAAATATTATAGGTATAGCGTGGATTATATGAAAAACTATTTGATTATCACTTTTATTATATAAAAATATAAGCATTGCTATAATACATACTACAATTACTATAATAAATATTATATTAACTGTATCTTGTATTCCTGTATCCATTTTTAATTACAATAATTATATAAAATATATCAATGGTTTAAACTATTGTGGAGCTTTCTTCGTTGCATCATTAAGTGTATCCGCCATTTTTTTAAAAGCTGAAAGCCCACTTGCCATAATTTCAGGGTTTTTAACAGCAATTACAGTTAAATAAATAATAATCATAGCAATAACGACAACAACAACGGAATAAATATATGGTTGTATTCTGTTAATATTTTCAGTAGTTTTCTTTAAGTTATCTAAAAGATTTTCGTTCAATACTCTGTTATATTCTTTTTTAATTTCTGTTTTTTCTTTAGTTGTCATTTCAACTTTAAATATATTATCCACTAAATATTCAAAAGATTTAGGGTTAATTTTAGAAACAACAAAATCTTTCATAGGATAGTTTTCAAGAGTAAAAGCCACTAAAAGATCTTTATTATCAAGTGGATTTAACAAATAATGTTTAACTTTATCCCGATAATCTCCACTATCTACAATGTTATTAACATACTTAATATATTCTAAGATAACGTATAAAACTATAAACCTAGCACGTTCATTAGAATCTTTAAATTGATAGCTTTCAAGATCAGTATAATATTCTTGCATTACTAAGATTGGTTCAAATCTTCTATAAATAATATCATCAAATAGTTCTTCTTTATTTGTTTTTTTCGAAATAGGAAATATATTTTTATTATTAACAGTTTCATTTAAGAACTCATTAATATTATTATTATATTTAAAAGCGTTTTTAACGTGTTGTAAAATTAAATAATAAAAAGCACCGTAAATAGATATCCATAATAAATATAATACTAAAACAATAGTTAAAAGTATAGATCCTTGAATTTTAAAAGTTTGATCATCTTTAAATACAGTTTGTAGATCAACGCCTAATAATAAAGAAATAACACTCATTAAAATTAAATGTAATATACCAACTAATATTGTTAAATAAATTAACATAGATGCATAATATATTAATATAACTGGTGTATAAAATTTATAAGTAATACAGCTTGATAAACCTTCTTTAAAACTATCTAAATTACACCAATTATACATAATTAATTTATATTTAACTAAAAGCGAAACTAAGATATTTGTATCATTTGTAGTTTTGTATAAAGTAGCTCCGGATTCTTGATAAATTAGTAAAATTGGTATAACAAATATAAATAATATAACTAAAGTAATTATAAGATATAGTATATACAATATAAATTTAAAATAAAATAATTTAAATATAAAATTAATAGTATTAATAGTTGCATCAGGCATTATTTAATTATTTGATATAATTTAAAAAAATATGCCACATAAAATGCAATCAAACTGAATATAATTAACAACGCATTACTTTGATAAAATACCAGTAATAATACACTTAATACGAATAAACATATTATAATAACCGTGAATAATTTATGAAATAATATATAATATATTAAACCAAAAATTATACATACAAGTAATAATGTATCTACGATAATATTGATAGGATAATTTTGTGTTTTTAAGAAGTTTAATAATATAAAAAACTTACCTTCAACTTTAGTTAAACCATTTTGAATTACTCCTGCTACGTCTTCGCTATAATTAAGTAAAGTAGCACCAATCTCACTAGAATGTTCAATATATGTTTTAATTATATTATTAAGAACTTTAACATCTTGTGATTCTATATATTTTTTAATATTATCGTATAGATTAGGATCTATTTGCCCTAATACAACAATTAATGTATGTGTAAATGTTTCTTTAGCACCGTCAGGAACAATATTTATAAAATTAACATCAAAATTATTATCCTTATCAAAAGCTTTTTTCATAAACTCAATATCAATAAGTTTTTTAAATTCTGTAACAATATTAGTATTTTCTTTACTGATATCTTGTGCTAATTGAACTTCATAAAACATATATATACCAATACTAACAACTTTAAGAATATATAAGAAAATTAAGAATACTAATATTATTTTAATCATACTCATTTTTATAATTCTAAGACGATTAAATAATAGTTCTATTGTTGTTCTATATTAGTAAGAATAAAAACATTAGGTAATTTAAAATTGTTGGTAATAGTAAGAGTTAAAAGTTTTTAACCCGCTAACATTGCTGTTCCTGCTCCTGCTCCTGCTGCTCCTGCTGTAGCTCTTAATATAATAGAACCTACTTCAGAGACCCACGAAGTAGTTTTTTCTTTAGGTTTAGTGTCGGCATCTTTACCCTTTTGTTCCGCGTCCTGTGCTTCCTTTGCCTTTTCTTCTGATATAATGTATAATAAAATACCAATAATACTAGCAAGACCAATACACGATATAATAAACTCAGGTAAATATAATTTATTAAAATTATCTTCAAGATCAATATCTAAAACATTGATATATTTATAAGCATCAAGACCAAAAAATTCATTAAGTATATGCGAAATACCTTTAAAACTATTAATTAATATTAATATTAAACATAATATTATTACAATCACAATAACAACAATTAAACTATATTTAATTAAAGGATTTTTTGATAAATATTCGTAAGATTTTCCAGTTATAAGTCTTCCTAAAAACGTAAAAGCCCACCAAATAAGTTTATCAATAAGAAACATATTTATTATATAAAAATAACATTAAAAATACCATATTACATACTTTTTAATAACCAAATAACAACGATAACGCCTATAGGATATGCAAGTCTAATTATGAATTCGTTGGTTCCATTAAGCATATTATTTTCAACATATTGTTTAAGATAAGTGAATATTAGGCGATCGAATGCTATAGCGATCAAGATAACTAAAGCGAATAAGAATAGTTTAAATACATCACCTTTTGTTTGTCCTAATTTATCCCAAAATGAAACTTGTGGTTCTTTATATATAACCCTAGCAGGTTCAGGTTGTTGTTGATACATAACTTCTGGTTGAGGGGTTAAAGGTTGTTGTTTAATTTTTTGTGGTGGTTCATGTATTTGCTGTTGCATTTCAGGTTCTTGTATATCGCCATAAACTAGTGAAAGTTCAGTTCCATCAAACATAATTCTTTTTATTATCTACACCTATAATAAAAATGGATATTTCAGATAAACTAATAATTGTTTGTATTATCTTCGCAATTTTAGCAATTTTATCTATAGTATTTGGGTGTTTTTATTTTAGTTCTAAACCAGAAAACTTTAAAAATAAGAAATCAAAAGAAGCGTTTATTATTGAAAAAATGGTAGAGTTATTTAAAAATAAATCGGAAGATTTTAAAATAATTGAAATGATGAAAACTTATAAAGAGCAATTTAAAAACGAAAAGTTTGTTAATACTTTATTGGAACAATTAACACAAGAAGATTTTAAAGTATCTAAGAAATCAAGGAAAGCTAAAGCATCAAAGAAATAAACATTAAGATTCAGTAGATTCATCACTTGAATCTTCATCATCACTTGAATCTTGTTTATCAATTTGATTCATTTTATATTCTAGAACATCAGGGTTATAATTGGGATTTAAAATAGATTTATCGAAAGGTATATTAGTTAATGCTTGATAATAATATATTTTGAATGTAATATTATGATTAGCACCTTTAAAATCATATAATTTACCTGATTGTGTTTTAAAAGTTAAAGTCATTCTGGAAAATTTACCAATAGGATGAAATTCTCTTACACTTGTTTTTTGAATGGATATATTTTCATCATTATATCCTAAAGTTCCTAATTTAAATCGTGCTAAACCTAAGTTATGTTTAGAATATGATAATGATAATGTAGAATGTTCTTCAATTTCAGGACAATTAAGAATAACGTATTTTTCACCAATTAGATCAACAATCCCAGGTGCTTCAATTCTATGTGTAGAATTAGTTTGTTTGCTCATAAAATACCTAAACTTATTTTTGTCTTTAGTAATATTAGGATCAGTAATTTTAGTAAAAAAACCACTATCAACATTCTGTGATAAATTAAATCCTAATGTATCACGTAATGTAGATTTATTCATATCTAAAACGAAAGGATATGAAGATGTAAAAGCTATTTTATTTTTAACATCTGGTGGTGTGCTTAAGCTTTCTATTTTAAGATTAATTAATTTTTTATTAAGTAATTGTATTAATTGTGGTAATGAAAAATCACCAACATCTAATTCTATAGTAATATAATTTAATGTTTCAATATTATTTTCAATATTTCCTATGTAATAAACTAAAGTATTATTATTTTGATCAACATTATACATAGTGCGAGGAACTGAAGCATCAATAACTTCTAAACCAAAAACATTTTTAAAAGGTTCTGTAAAATAAATAGTATAATTATTAGGATAAGGATTATCAATATAATCACGATCTTTAGAATCAATAATGAATGTATAATGTTGTTTAAAACTATGTGATTTTAAGAATTGTATATCATCAAGAGACATTTATGTTTTTAATATGTAAATATGTTTAAATCAGAATGTTTAATATTGATCTTTATCTTAGTTATATTAGCTATTTTATATTTTAATACTTATACAGTAGAACTATTTACATCTAAAAAGATCACAATAAATAAAGAAGAAAATAAGCAATTAATTGCAGATAATTTACAACGTATTATTGATACCATTGAAGAGTATAAAGAATTAGATGGAATAGTAAAAGATCTTGAAGATAGCATAAGTAATAAATTAGCTGAACAACTAAAAAAAAACACAACAATGACAGGAGAAATAGAAAAAAAAACATCATTAGAAACTGAAAAACGTAAATTAGAAACTGAGAATGCAAGTTATGAAAGCGATAAAAATCAACATACAGAAGATCGAGTATTATTAGATGTAGAAGAATTAAACATTAATATAATTACAAATGAAAAAGAGCAAGATCGTATTACTGAAGAAAAAGAAGAAATTAAATTAGTAACAACTGATGCTATATGGTTAAAATATTTATTACTAAAATCAGGTTCTACAGATACTGAAAGAACTGAAGGAACTGAAGTAAGTAGTATAGTTGAACAATTATTAGAATTAGATATAGAATATGAATCTTTAGATACGAGTCAGTTAAGATTGGAAAAAGAAGCAAAAGAAGATCAAATAATGAAATTAAATAGCACATTATTAGCATTAGATAAAAATATAGATGATAATGATTTAGAATTATCTGAAATAGAACCACAAATACCAACATTAGCAAATAACATATTAATATTGGAACGAGCAATAACATTTTTAACATCACAAATAGAAGAGTTAAAAATTGAAAAAAAAAATGAAATAATTAAAAGAACAAATAAATTTAATGATTTGAATGAACAGTTGGTATCCTATGAATTAGAAGAATTAATAGAAGATCTTGAGCTATTGAAAACAACACAAAAATATTATGAAGAAAAGTTAGAACAATTTAAAGAACAAAATAAAATAGAATTTGGTAAATTAAAGATTAAAGAAGATGATTATAGAAAATATAATTTAATAGATGATTTTGAAGATGATAATACGCAAAAGAATATGTATTATAAACTTACAAATACAGAATTAAATACAAAATTAGATGAAATATGCGCTATAGATAATACACAAGAATATTGTCATACTAGAGATTATGGTAAAGTATGTCAATTAGATATAATAAATAATGAAATAACAGACAAAACCAATGATACAATATTATATAATAATGAATGTTTAAAAATAAAACCATTTATGAATAAATTACCTTACACAATAACAAAGAAATGATAAACATACGAGTTATATTAATATTTTTAATTTTACTTTTAATTTTCTTAATGTTATATTATGATAATACGAAAGAATATTTCGATGATTGTATAATTTATAAAAACGATACTAATATTATAAACGAAAAATATTATAATTATGGCGAATTACAATTATTGTATAAATATTTTAAAGTAGCTGAAGATGATAAAGAACTAATAAAAGAAACTTATAATGATAAAAAAGCAAAAAATATTTTAACGGAAACTAATACAATAAATTTAGATAAAATGAATAGAAAAGATCATTTTAATAAAAAAATAGTATTTAATGATTTAGATCCATCAAATGCGGATTGGTCTGTATGTTATTTTAACGATGCTACTAAACAACCGTTTGATACTAATATACAACCGGATAAAAAAGTATTTTTCAATAGAATGAAAGATGTTAAACCTATATGTGATAATATAACAGATTTGAAAACTGATACTGCAGTTAATCAAGATGAAGATATTATATTATTACAAATTGAATGTAATAATACAAATATAGATATAGTAACGAATAATTTAGAACCAGAAAGAGTAAATATAACTAAAATAAGGATAGTAAAATACGATAAAACAAATAGAACTATAGAACCTTACGAAGAAAGTAATGAATTTATAAAATACTTTTTTACATTAGATACAGATACTTTGAAATTTATGCCTATAAAAAGGCAAATACAATTTTATATATTTAAAAATCAATTTTGTGCTAATAAATATGAATTTGAAAGATCTAATGATAAATGTTTTAATATAAATCAATTGGGTTTTGAATCTATAAACTTTTTAAATAACACTGCAATGTTTTCTGTTAGTCAGTCAATGGATGATTCTAATTGTTCTACTGAATTTATAACAACTTTTGATGATGTTAAAGATGAATTGAAAAATAAATTATTAAATAAAGCAAAAATGGATTATACGAAATGTAAGCAAAATATAAGATCTGATTATACGGATGATGATGAAATTTATAGAAGTAGAAATAATAATTGTGTAGTTCCTAATACATATTTATTAAATCATTGTAGATATAAGGGGTGTGAATATCATAATAAAAGTTGTAATTATGAGAAAGATATGAAAGATATAAATGAATATAATGATATACTTAATGTAGATAGTTATAACGATTTAGATCAAGAGGGTGTATTTTATATTAAAGATAATTCCGAAAAACACTATAATACTTGTAGAAAATATATTAATTATAATACAGATTTTTATAAAAAGATTGAAGCAATTGAATCAGATAGCACAATGTCAGATAAAGATCTAAGTAATTTTGATACCGAAAATTTATATACAGAATTTAATTTATTAGAGAATGTATCACAAGATAATTGTATTTATATTTTTATAAAAAATATAATGGAATAAATAAAAGATGAGTTGTAATAAGGGATGTTCTAAACCACTTGAAACTAAAACGTGTCCTATGTGGATGGCAGATGGTAGAGTCACAACTGATTATAAACCAAGATGTGCAGTTAATGAAGAATTAAATAGTATGTTAACAAATAATAATCAACAAGTAAGTTCTTATAATATTAGAATGTATTTACAACAAAATGCGGAAAAAGAAATGGAAAGGCAACGTAAGAATTCTTTACGTGATGTAGCGGATTGCGTTCCTTGCACAAACATAGTAAATAAAGATATTGTTCATCCGGAGCGATATGTAGTATCTTGCAATGCTGTTTCGTGTTCTCGTAATGAAGTAAATTCATCAGGATTAGGAGATGGACGTAATTATTAAATATGGTATATAATATAAAATGAATATTCAGTTTAAAGGTAATAAAGTTGTTATAACTGGTAAAATTACTCAACCTTTTAGTAAAGCTAAATTATTAGCGGCAAATCCAATTGATAAAATGAGTAATTATTCTGGTAGTGGATTACCTTTTCCGTGTTATGATATAGCGTTTGATAATACACCAAATATTAAACATATAAATAGTGCTAATTATGCGGCAACATTTGAGTATCCTAATAGTTTTTATATGCCAAATGGTAGAGATAAAGTTCCACCAACAATTTATTTAAGTGTAGACGATAACATTATAGAAACCAAAGAATTACCAGATCCTTTACCTTTAAAGACTTTAACACATCGTGGAACAACTAATCGTGAAAGATTTGTAAGTTATAAATATAATAATTTACCTATAAAAAATCAAGATGAAGTAATGATAGCTTATAAAAATATGAAACTAACCGAAAATATATTTTAAATATATTTAGTAATTTCACTAATAGTATCAATATTACCGTTAATCCAATAAGGTGTATTATTAAAATCTTCATTACAAACATATAAATGTTTATCACTACCTAATATATTGGATGTTTTGCGATTATTTAAATTAAATTTTTTAATACAAGTTTTATATTTAATTGGTATGGATATATGGCATTTATTTAAAATTAATTTATAAACTTTTTTATTTTTTACATTGATCATATTGGTTAAATAATTTCTAATATGATCACTCCATTTATAAATCAATAAAAGATTTTCAATATTAATAGTAGATATTAAAATATTTGAATACCAATTACGATTATTAATATTACAAATGAATTGATTAGAACTATTAATAATTATAGAAAATACTTTATTATTGTAATATATATTACCATTTAAACTTTTAAAATATTCTCGCATTTTTTTTAAAATACTTAAACTTGATTCAGTAACCTTAATATATTTATTAATATTAATATAATTTTTTTTAATTAATTGAACAGCACTTTCAGTATCAATATTAAATAAAAACTCAATTTCATATATTTCGTTTTTTAATAAATTAATAGTATGTTTATTTAGGATATTATTACAAGTATCTTTAAAGATAGTATCTTGTTGCAATGATGTAGGCATTTTATCAATATTTGAAATAATGGATGAAACGGTAGTATTATTATTATGTATAGTGATGTAAGCAATGTTAAGTTTATTTAAAAACTTTTTAATATAATTGCAATTTTCAGGAAAAAACAGTCTTAAATTATTAATAAATAATGCTTTAGTTTTTTTTTCAAATATTTTAACATTATAACCTTTTTCTGCAATTTTAATTCCTGCAAATAGACCGTAAAATCCTTCACCAATAATAATTGTATCAGTTGTATTCATAATTTTATAACTATTGATTAAATAAGAATGTATAGAATAATCTTAATTATTGTAGTAATAATAAGTGTTTATATAATCATTACATATGATGTTGAAAAATATACTGAGAAGCAGTATGATTTAGATCGTGATATAATACCACGTAGTTCAACTTATATTGAATCAGAATCTATAGAAACTCCAATACCGGATTCATATTTAACATTTTATATACCTATAGATGATGAACAAATACATAATATTTACGATCATATAATTATAAAACATTATAGACATATTTTAGGAAGACCTCCAAGTGGTAAAGAAATTAAAATGTATAGATATAAATTATTAACACAAGAAGTTGATGAAACCTTTATGTTAACAATATTGTATAATAGTTTGGAATATGAATATATGAAAGAAACGCAATTAAACGCAGTGGAATATGAATTAGAGTTTAAAACGTATCAACGTATGTTATTTGAGATATTGAAACTTTTATATTTTAAATATCATAATGAACAAGTGTATGATAATATGTTACCATATTTAAGATCTTTATTGATACATTTTCAATTTGATATGTATATATATATAGCTTGTTTATCTTCAGAAAAATATAAACCATTTGAGACTGAAGTATTAGAAACACCTGTAATGAATAAATATGTATTACGTGAAATATTTTATAAACATTTTATTTTATTAGAATTACACAATAGGGCTAATGCTATTAAACAAGAAGATCTAAAAGATGGTAAATCAGGAATATTTGGTGAGATCTTTGATGGTCTTAAATTACAAGAGATAAAAGATAGTGAAGATGCTAGAAAAGCTAAAGAAGAAGCAGAAAGACGTAGATTAGCAGAAAGTTCAAGATCAAATAAATGTGAAACAACAATAAGAACAAAGAAAGTATATAATCCTATATCACATAGTATGCCTTTTAGAACAATGAATGAACATAATCCACCTGTATGTACAACATTAGGAAGACGGCAAAATTATAAAGAATATGAAAGTAATAAATATACAACAATACCAGAATCAATTGATACTGATATAGGATCTATAATGCCTAAGTTTCAATACAATGAATATGTAGAAGTTCCTGATAATATATAAACCTTATATCATATAAGTAATAAAATGCTTATTAAAACATTAATAACTGCAAGTATATTAAGTGCAAATACGTTTTATCCTTTAACAAGGATAGGTAATCCTAAAAGTAATTTAAGTTTTAGAAAGAATGTTGTTTTATACGATAGGTGTTTATTTTATAATAATTCTTGTGTTTTACCAATTAATGAAATTTATCCTGATTTACAAAGATATAATAATTTATTTATTGATGATATCAATATGGGGGTAGACAATGCTATGGATAAATTATTATATTTAAATAATTCAACTAATTATAAAGTAAAAAAGCTACATAGTAATACGGTAACTGTTAATTTAAATTCAGATAACCTTAGTGATATTACAATAATATTAACACCTTTACATTGTGCATTATCACGAGTATTTATTTTTAATAATTTACCAAATTATAAAAAAACACTGTTATATTATAATATAAGATTTATAATCAATAAGATTAAATATTAAATATTTTACGGACTAGCAAAGATCATATACATACTAAAACTTACACCAGATACAATACTAACAAATTCACTTACATCTCTAATTATTTTACGGTTAGTATAAATAAGACCAGAAGCGATTTGTGCAGAATAAATAATTGGTTCTGTTATCTTTTTCATATCAACTATTTCATTTACTTTGTTAGCTACCGAAAATAGATAACTATCATCGCAATTATTACCACCAATACTATAATATGCAAGTGATTTTTGATTATTACATTTATTACACGTAGTAGAACCTTCAATAGTATTGAAAGTTCCAATATTACACTCAATACATTTATTATTTTTTTCGTAGCTTCCAATAGGACATTTGAAGCAATTATTATTTTTGATAATAGAACCAATAGGACAAGTCAAGCATTTATTGTCAAAGTTTTCATTAGGCATATATTCTTTATTTTCGATATTACACTTAATACAACTATTACCATATGTAGCATAAGGATTATTACCAATAATAGTTCCTTTAGGACAAAACTTCGTATCAATTAAAGTTTTTTCATTACCTTTAATACACAAATTACTACCTTCATTCGATGAAAAGCCTTCAGGACAATGCAAACACGTTGAATTATTCTTTGTTCTATAATGATTGACAGGACATTTAGTGCATACAATGTCATCAATAGAATTATCATAATCAAAAACATACCCTGTATTACAGTTTTTGATTGTGATAAGACCATTTAATTTGTCAGTTAATTCATTATACTTATTAATAGCTTCATCACGTTCATTTTGAATACGAATTTTACAACTACAACTACTACCTCTATTCATACGTATCATTCTAGCATTTGAGGTATGAATAATAATTACGAAGATAACGAGTTTCTTGGAGAACATTTTAATTTTAAATTTATTTAATATCATTTTTTAATATTTTTTTACAAATAAATGCAAAATAAACTGAAAACAATAGTAGTTCCTACCGATAATAAAAAAGTAATTAGTATAATTTATAAAATAAAATGTGGATTTAGCAATGAAACTAAAGGTATAAATAATTATACGCATTTGTTGGAACATTTAATAGCTTCATTTCTTAATACAAAACAATGTTCAATGGAAGAAATACGAAAATATACTGAAAATAAAATACTAAGAACAAATGCATATACTGATGATAATGAAGTATGTTTTTGGATTGAATGTTATTATAAAGATGTTGATTTTTACATTGATTTAATGGCAAGATCTTTATTTAATTTATGTATTACTACTGAAAGTCTAGATATGGCTAAAAAGAATGTAATAAAAGAGTTGGAACAAAATGAGGATGTATATTTAATGAATGATATAAATACGTATTTTTATAAACGAAAGAAAGTAAGTTATAAATATGGTATTGAGGATGTAAAAAATGCAACATTAGATATGATAGAATTATTTTATAAAAAAGTGTTATGTAAAGAGATTATAGTTGGTGTAGCGTGTTATTCTAAATATGTAAATAATATTAAATCTTTAATTACTAAGCATTTTGATAGACCTATTAATTTAATTAAAGACGATCTATGTATTTCGTTTAAAGGGCATTTTCCAAAAAAACATAAGATCATAAAGCATTTTAAACCAATTAAATCACTTGAAGTAGTTATAATAATACCAATAAAATTAAAAGAAGATACAAAAGAATATTATGGATTAAGGATAGCATTAAAATATTTATTTTGTTTTGATCACGGTGAGATGTATGATATACTTAGAAATAAGCATAAATTAATATACGGTATAAAGTATAGTATAATTACGGATGATATGGATGATAATAAAACGTATGTTATGATTAAATCTAATTGTAATAAAAAAGATTTAAAAGAGTTTTTAAGATTATTTTATGAAGTATTTAATAATTATATGATATCACAAGATATGTTTAATTATTATAGACAAAGAATAATATTTAAAACGGATTATAATTATATGAATGAATTAGATTCTTATTTAAATTATTATATGGATTGTATATTTTTTAATAGAAAAATAATTAAGAATATTAGTAAATATATTAATTCTATAAAATATACGGAGTGTATTAAGATCTTAAAGGAATTTAAAACTAAAAAACATTTAGTATTTTTATATAATAAAGGTTATAAAAAACAACTAGATTAAATGTTATACAGATTACTATAATGTAGCTAGAATATTGATAATGGCGGATACTCTCCTGTTATTAAAAAATGATTAATATCAAATTATAATTATATGGAGCATTTATATAAATCAATTGAAATTAAAAATTATTTAATTTGTTTTTTTCCATTGCCTGATTTGGCAATAGAACTAATAATAAAAAACTTGAAATTAGCAATAGATCTTAATGGATATACAAATGAAATGTTAAAAAAATATATATTAAATAATTTTAAAGTAAGGGATGAATTGAATGAATATCTTCGTAAGAAGAATGGAAAATATCGTAGTTCTTTAGGATTATTAAAGAAATTTCATTTAATTCATTTAATTCAACATTTTAACATAGATATACCATTAAAACCATATGCTATAGATTTTATAAAACAATTTCAAAATAATATTAATATAACAACTGAAAATAATATAATCACAATAAAAGTTGATGATAAAGTTATTGAATTAAAACCAAATACATTAATAAACTTAAATGTGCTGGTAAAAGATAATTTATATTTATATTATAAAGAAATACATAAAAATAAAATATATAATTACATATTAGTTTCTAAAAGATCTCATACTTTAAGTGTTATTTGTAATGTTAAATCAGGTCCTGATATAACTAAGATTGCGTTATTATATTATTATACAACTATTATAAATACTAAAATGAATAATTTATTAGATGAATTATATATTGAAATAAAAAAAATATTCTTATCAATGTATGATAGATGTTATGCATTAAAACAAGTTGATGTTAATAGCGGTATTACTATTTCACATAATGAATTACAGCATATTAGAAATAGTTTATTTGATTGATTATAATAAATATGAAATTATCGATAGCATCTAAAATGATATTACGTAAATCTCCATTATTACCATTTTTATATACAAACTTTATATTAAACAGCACATTAGAGCATATATTACCAATTTCTTATATGCGACATCATATTCACGCAAGGGATATTCATAATATTTATTCAACAACCGATAAAATGAATCAATTGAGATGTAATTATGAATTTAATATTTTACCGAAAAGTTGTTATAAATATGAAGGTAATATAATATGTAAAAAGAATAAAATATTTTATCCAAGAGAAAAAGATCGTGGTATAATAGCTAGATCCTTGTTATATATGAGAGATAAATATAATTATACTAATTTTGGAGATATGACATTATATGAAGAATGGAATAAATTATATAAACCAACAAAAAAGGAAATAATACATAATGAAATTGGATATCTAATTCAAGGAAATTTAAATAAATATATTTCAAATTATACATATAAAAATGATAATATAAATTAAATAAATTAAATGCCATTAAGAGACGAAATTGATATTGATAGTGTAGTTTTTAAAACATTATTAGTTGATATAATAACCGAAGATCCTAGGCTTAAAAAACAATATAAATATACGGGAGAAGTAAATGTTGATAATAAACCGAATGGTTATGGTGTTGGTATATTTCCAAGTTTTAAGTATTGTGGATTATGGTCAAATGGTATACAAAATGGTGAGGGTATAAAGTATTGTTCGCAAAGCAATAATACATATAATATAAAATACATTGGTATGTTTAGAGGACCTTCTATACAAGGAAAGGGAACAATATATGTAAATAATAATTTATATTATAGTGGTAATTTTGTGGATAATAAATATGAAGGATATGGAGAAATATATACAAATACCGAAAAAGTAAGATTTAAAGGTAATTTTAAATTAGGTTTGCGAGAAGGCAAAGGTTTCTTGTATGATAATGATAATTTGGTATATGAAGGTGAATTTAAGAATGATAAAAGATCAGGAATAGGAAAATCATATGATACAAGATTTTGCAAAATAAATCCAAAATATTCGGGTGAATGGGATAATGATATGTATAATGGCAAAGGTTTGTTGTATTATGCGCAATGTAATTACTATTCGGGAATGTTTGTTAATAACAAACGTGAAGGTTATGGAAAATCGTATTCGAATAATGAAACTTATGATGGTTATTTTAAAAACGATAAAAGAAATGGTAAAGGAGTATTAACTGTATTTATAAGTAAAAAATGTAATCGTATTGTTAGAACATATGAAGCCGAATTTAAAGATGGTATTTTAACGGGTTATGGAAAATGTAGTTATAAAAATGGTGATACATATGAAGGTAATTATGTAAATGCTAAAAAAGAAGGTTTTGGTATATATTTTTGTTATAAGACAAATACAAGATATGAAGGTAATTGGAAAGATGATCTAAAAGATGGTAATATTTTAATAACAGATGATAATGGAAATACATATAAATCTATTTGGAAAAATGGAAAACAAACTAATAAAAAACGTTATGAAAAGGAATACGTAGATGATGAGCTACCGATAAAAAAAGTAAGAAAAGAGATACCGGTAGAATATAAATGTCCAATTTCGTTATCTATTATGATGAATCCAGTAATAGCAAGTGATGGTAATACATATGAATTAAGTAGTTTGGAGGATTTATATAAGAAGTTTGAAGATGCTACAAGTCCATTAACACGTGAAAAATTAGATAAATCTGTATTAATTCCAAATAAAAATATAAAAAAATTGATACAAGATATGCTTGCGGATGATCCACTAGTATTGCATATGTAAAAAAAATGATTTAACATATAAATATAATTAAAATGGAAACTTTTATAATTGGTAAGTTTAGATTTAGGCAAAATTTGGCTTGTTTTGATTATGACGGAACAATAATAAAACCGAAAGGTAAAAATAACGTAGTGCCAAAAGATATTGATGATTGGATATGGTTGCGTGATAATGTGCCAGAAATATTAAAAAAGCTATACAATAATAAATATGCAATTGTAATATTTACGAATCAAAGTAAAAAATGGAAAAAAGATCAAATAATAAATGTATTATCATTGTTAGATATACCTATAATGGTAAATATAGCATTTGAGAAAGAATATTATAAACCAAATCCAAAATTATTTATAGAAAATATAAAAAAAAAATGGAAATTGGATAAATCTTTTTATTGTGGAGATGCTTTAGGGCGTAATGGTGATTGGTCTAATGTAGATCTATTATTTGGTAATAATATAGGTATAAAAGTAATAGAACCTGAAACAATATTTCCAATTGAAACAAAAGAAATAGATGTAGCAAATCTACCTGTATTACATAATGAAATGGTAATAATGATCGGATTTCCGGGTAGTGGAAAATCAACATTTGTAAAGAATAATTTTAGTAATTATACAATATTGAGTGGTGATGAATTAAAAACAGAAGCAAAGATTATTAAAGAAATAAATAAAAATATAGGTGAAAATTCAATTGTTATAGATGCTACAAATCCAACTAAGGATAAACGTAAGAAATTTATAGATATAGCAAATAGTTATAATATACCTGTAAGATGTATATATATGAATGTATCTAAAGAACAAGCATTATTACAAAACAATAAAAGATATAAACCAGTTCCTGCTATAGTTTTTAATATATTTAATAAAAGATTCGAATATCCAACAGAAGATGAAGGATGTTCAGTAGTAGTAATTTAACTATAAGTCCCTGTTTTTATATTGTATCTAAGTAATTGTCCATCACACCACTTGTATCGGTAGTTGTTTTCATTTCTTTTGTATGTAGGTTTTTTTATATTTGTTTTTTTAAGATTTGGTGCTCTTGGAGTAATCTCGATACCCAGTTCTTTAACTTTATCCCAATTAACTTTACTAGACGTCATTTGTATATATTACTTTTTCTTTATATCATTTTTATCGTAATAATGATAAAAATTATACAATTTTATTTGAAACTATTAAATAAAATGTATAATTGTCATAAGACCCAAAGTTATTAAAATGCTATGAAAGATAACACGTTTGTCAAGAAAACGAAAGAACTAACAAAATAATTATTCACAGTTGTAAGATCCTAAAGTAAAGATGAAAGGAACACAATAAAAATAATTTTATATTTAACACCATTGTAAAAGAATGTTAATAGTTAAAAATGATGTAAATTTAACATAAGTATTAATGTCACCTAAACCAAATACAATTGTTTTTGGACCATTTGAAACACATAAAACTGCATTTTTAACTGCTTATTTACTTAATTTAGATGAAGATATTACTTATTGTGCTTTAAACTATACAAAATTAGGAAAAGAGGAAACACAAAAAGCAACACCTGAATTGGTTGGTTTTAAAGATATTGAAAATAAAAAGGGTATATTGGTATTTGATGCGGATGTGTTAAAGAATCGTATGAATCCTAATACAGATACAAAAGATAAATATGCTTGTATTTATCGTTTTGATACAAATATATTTGAAGCTTCTATTATGGATGAAATTATTAACAAACAAATGAATAATATTATAGATATTTCTAAAACAGCGGAAGATATAAAACAATTTATTAAATTGTTTATTATCAGTTCAATACCTACACTAATAAATGATATTGATAGTGTTATTCAGGATTTTGATAAGTCTTATCAGTCCAATTACGATTAATAACTAATAAAAGATCACTTGCAACTTTTTTAAACTCTTCAATTGAATTTGTTTTATTTGCATCTTCTACAAACTTTTTAAGAATTTCAGTTTTATTATTACAAGGAACATAAGCATTTACCCTATCACAAATATCATTTGTAGCAAGCTTACGACCTTCCGTAGTATTTGTATATCTTGCAAAATTATTAATTGCTATACTAGTAGTAAGATAATTCCAGGTTACCATTTATTTACATTATTTACAATTATTTTATATACAAATAATAAAATGTATTATATTAACTAGTTATAACAACACAGCGATTCACATTTCGGTTCTTGACAGATTATCTTCATACTATTATTCCTTTTTGTTATTATAAGTTATTTTATCATAAATCATTTTCATTTTTATATTTAAAACTTTCGTTTTTTATGTGAAGGTTTACCTTTTTTAATATGAATACGAATAAAATGCATTCTTGTATGATATTTTCTAGTGCTTTTATAATTACATTTTGAACATATAAAAAATTTTGGAGTTTCTATTATAAATACTCTAGATAAATAATCATAATATTGATCTAATGTCATTTTAATTTTTTGCTTCATTTTAATAAAATCTTTTATATTCACTTTTCGGTTCTTGACAGATTATCTTTATACTATTATTTCTTTTTGTTCATATAACTATTTTATTTTTTAAATAAATATAATAAAAGCACTCATTTTATTTGCTTATTATATAAAAATGAGTTTATAATAGTTAATATTATAATGACTGATCCACGTGAAAATGTTAAAGAAATGTTTAAAAAACTTTTAAATCGTAAAATTAAACCAAAAGAGATCTTAAATATTGAAATTAGTATTTATAATTCTACAATTTCATATTGTAGAAATAAAAACATTACTTGTAATTGGGAAACTGATATATTTAGAAATATTTATTTACAAAAAGCTTTAAGTATTTATTCAAATCTTACAACATATAGTGTTCATTTAATTAATGATATTAAAACAAAAAAGATAAATGCAAATGATATTGCTTTTTTTAAACCACAAGAATTAAATCCAGAAAATTGGAAAGATCTAGTAGAAAAATACGAAGATAAACTTAAATCTGCATATGAAACTAGATTAGTATCTATGAGTGATAAAATTGTTTGTAGAAAATGTAAATCTCGTGAAATTGTATATTATGAATTTCAAAGTCGTAAAGCAGATGAAGGATCTAGTACAGCATATACTTGTTTATCTTGCAACTTTAAATGGAAAAAAAATTAGGATATATAAAAATGATATAAACCTTTTAGAACTAATTAAGTATTAATACAATGAGTTCTAGCACACTTAGAGGGTTTAAAGATGAAATTAATTTTAGTAAAATTAATATTTCTGGACTTCGTAAATTAGATAGTGGTGGTCAAATGGCTTATGTATCTTATGGAGAACAAAATAATCGCTTTATTATCCAAACTCCACTTATGAGTGTTCCATATGCTTTTGGAACTGGTTATAATAATGAAAGATCTGATTATCTTACTCTTTCTTTTGGAGATTATGAAAATGATAATAAATTGAATAAGTTTTGCGAAAATATGAAGAATATTGAAAAAACTGTAAATGAACACGTTATTAATAATGTTGAAACTTGGTTTCCTAATTTTTCTGGAAAATCTGATGCTGTTGTGGAACAATTGATCGGTGAAGCTTTTAATCCTTTTGTTAAACATAGCAAGGAAAACAAGTATCCTCCTACTATTAAAGTTAAGATTCCTTATGAAAATGATAAATATAATATTAAAATTGAAGATATGACAACTAATGAAGAATATGATTTTAATGAAATTAAAGATAAACTTAAAGGTGCTTATGTAAAAATATGTTTCCGTGTATCTGCAGTATATTTCATTAATAAACATTTTGGTGTATCTGCTAAAGCTTCTAAGATCAAGATCTCATTTCCTTCACAAGATGAAGATGATTTTCGTTCTGATAGTGAAGATGAAACAACTGTAGCAAAAAAGATGTCTTCAGCTGTTATTGAAGATGATGATATTGATGATGAAATCCGTAAAGAAGTATCTAAAAAAGAAACTCCTGCTAAAGAAACTATTGTTAAAGAAACTCCTGTTAAAGATAGTGAAGATGAAGATGATGATAGTGATGATCAAAAATCTAAAAAAACAAAAGATAGTGATGAAGATGATTCAGAAAACTCAGATGATTCTGAAGAACCAGTAAAACCAGTAATTAAGAAAGTTCCAGTTAAATCTAAGACTTCAAAGAAGAAATAATAATATAATAGCAAATATAATACTAATAACGATTCTACCAAAAATAGAATAGTTATTAGTATCAATACATTTAAATGTATTAATGTTATGAAAACCAAATAATAATTCAAATATTTTTATTATTGTTTCGGTTGTAAACGGTAAAGTTAAAATAAAAAATAATACAGTAGAAAATACCACTAATCTAATACGTTCGGTATCATTCATTTTATTATTATATATTATATTTCTAACCAATTTGGAGAATTATTGTGAAATATTTTAGAATTATCAGATAATGATTTAAATAATATAAATCCATAAGTGCTTGCATCATTATCTTCAAGCATTTCTAAAATCATTTCGCAAAACTTATAAATATAATCCGGATAGTCATCTACAAAATCAACGCAACACATATACGATGATCCTATTACATAAGAATGAAAACTATTTAATACACTAACAATAGTATAATAATCTAATGATATAAACCATCTTATGTCTGTATAATAACCCAATTTATCCAATCGTAATGATATATCTGTATAAGCATTTATTGTTGTTAGCCATTTATATTCTTCATCATCTAAATATATTTCTTTGATATAAATATAATGATATAATCTATCAATTACAGAATCATTAATTTTATTATTTGTATAAGGATTAATACATAAATTATTAGTTTTAATATGATATAAAAGATTTAAACTTTCAAATACATATACTTTACGTTCATCAATAATATAAAATGGATATTCTATTTCTTTGATATCATCAAATGTAAATAATTCTACAGGGTTTATAGGATCTCCAAGATTACTTCCTGATATTTTACTCATATAATTTTTCCATAATTTTTGAACTAATGTTATTTTTCTATTTGTTGCTTTTAAATTAAAAATAAAAGCATAATATTCTAATTTATTATAAATTAATTGTAATATTGTTTTACGTGAAAATTGTTTAACAGTAGATATTTTATATCCAAATCCTAAACATAAATATAATTTTGTTCTATTACGAAAAATAGTTGATAGAACATTACATCTATTATCAATATCAATATTGTTATTATACATATATATATATAAAGTAATAATATCCCTAAATTGTAATGGTTTATTATCATCTAATTGACACGCTAGTAAATATATAAATATAGGGTTTTTTATATGTATATGTTGAATACAATAATTACTTGATAAACAACTTTCATTTGAACAACGTTTTCCATTTGATTTAATATCTCTATAAATACATCTCATTATTTATTTAAAATTGTTATTAATATTTTATATAACTAAAATTGCTTGATAATGATTATTATTTATACGTAATAAATATATCGTATTGTCTTCAAAATTATAATCTAATTCAGGTAATGTTTGTATAACATTTATTTTAAATACTCCTTCTATAAATGCATCAATTAAGTCTTTATCATATTGATTTGCATATTTAATTGTATCACTTATATATTCTGCAATTATTTTTCTAAATTCAGTTAAGGATTTTGGTTTATTTTTTAATTCTTTAATTTGCCACGTTCCATCTATATATGTTCTGTAAGTGTCCATTGGTAAATCTTTTAAATTGGCATAAGTATTTTTAGATTGATTTTTATCATTTCCTTTGTTTGTTTTGGTTGCTAATGTATCAGTTCTTAACCACTTTACAAATTCTTCTTCTGTTATTGTTTCTTTTAATCCTGATCTTAAATTAAAACATTTTATAAATTTCATAATATTTCTTTTATGTTTTAAAACTACATAAATAGCACGATAAAAACAACTCCCATCACCATCAACATCAACTACTTTATATTTTTTATTATAACTTGGATCATATAATTTATCATTTGGATCTATTGTTATTGCAAAATTATCTTTGATTGCTGTTGGTGATTGGATTTGTTTAGATGAATCTTTAGATGAATCTTTAGATTCTTTAGATGGTTCTTTAGGTGGTTCTTTAGCTGGTTCTTTAGCTTGTTTAGATGAATCTTTAGATGGATCTTTAGGTGGTTCTTTAGGTGAATTAGATGGATCTTTAGATGGATCTTTAGCTGGTTCTTTAGGATCTTTAGATGGTTGTTTAGCTGGTTCTTTAGATGGTTGTTTAGCTGGTTCTTTAGATGGATCTTTAGCTTGTTTAGATGGATCTTTAGCTGGTTCTTTAGATGGATCTTTAGCTGGTTCTTTAGATGGTTCTTTAAGATCTTTAGCTTGTTTATAATCTAACTTTGATTTAAATAAATCAAAATTAATTGGTATAAGTTGTTTTGAATCAACATAAGCATTGTAATCATAATATTTACCTTTATATTCTACACATTTTATATCATTTTTAGTAACAAGTTTTCCTTTAATATCTTGTGTTTTTTCATAGTTCATATGAGCCATATGTTTAATTTCGTCATCTATATTGGGTTTATAAGCTTCCAAGTTTTTATCTAAATTATAAGCCCATTTATAACAATCTAAACCATTTTTCTTAGCGTGAATATTACAATCAAATGCACTTTCTTTCATTAAACTTAATAACTTATCAATATTCTTTTGTTTTAATTCTGCTTTTTCAAATATAACTTCATCAGTAGTCTTAGATTTATGTTTCATTCTAAAAGTTTCATTAGTTTTTTGGCTTTCTGTGGCGGTAGTTAAATACAAATATGTTTTAACATACCGTTCTTCAGGTTCAAGTTTTGAATGACTATTATTACGAACTGCACGACCAATTACTTGTTTTAAAATTGTCATATTCCAATGTGGTTCTAACATTAAAACAGATCTAACACAGCTTAAACTTATACCTTCCGCACCACTTAATGTAATTATTAATATTTTGATCTTTTCACCTCTAATATTATCAGCACTATTAAATAACTTAATTTGTTTATCTGCTATATCTTTATCTAAATCATAAATCATATAATTATACTTATTATCTGGAATAGTAACTGTAGTATTAGATACTTCAACTTTACCAAATCCAAATAAATCCAAATATACAGATAACATACCAACACCTTCTAATGTTCTAAACTGAGAATACACTAATACTTTACCATTTGTGATATCAATATCTTTAATCATTTCCATATATTTAGCACTACAATCTTGTAATAAATTATTTCGTTCTTGTATATCTTCAATTTTACTAACCTTATTAATAAATTTCTGTTTAATATCTGCTAAATGTTTATCATAGTAATTTTCACCTTCATATTTAAGATCATCATCATATTCAGTTAACATTTTATTAAATTCAGCTGGAAAACTACGAATAATACCTTCAGGAAAACTAAAATTACTTACTGCTCTACTATATGTTTTATATACACTTGATTCATCTGCATTTTTCTTTATATTTTTCTTTAATTTACTTTTTTGTTCAATATTATCTTCAATTATTAGTTTTTCTAATAATCGTTCAAATTGTGGATTAGATAAATATGCATATTTAACAAGTAATCCAGATTCTTCGGGAAAACCAGTTTTATTTTTATCAACAAAACTTACTAAACCCATAATACGTCTTTTAAAAACATCAGTCCTAATATAATCACAATGAACGCCATTTATATAATTATAAAAATACTTTTTAAAGAGTTCTTCATTAGGTGGAAAAGCATAATCGGTAATAGTTTTAATTTTTGTATCACTTATTTTTCGTAAAATATCAGAAAGTTTCCATTCTTCATAATGAATATAATTATCTTTAGTTTTAACAAAGTTTTCAGGAAGAAATTGTATAATATTATTGTCAATAGTATCAATATATTTTTTATATTTTGTTAAATCAGTATTATTAGGAAGTTTATATGTTATAATAGGACCTCGCAATAAATTACATAAATGTAATATTTCATATGGATTATTAATTATAGGAGTTCCACTTAATAATAATATTTTACATTTTTTTGCATTCATTATATATTCATATAATGGTGCTGATAATTTACTTTTATTTGATACTGTTCTAATAAAAGTATGTGCTTCATCTATTACAACTAAACTATCACTAAATGCTGAATCAAATACATTAAACTCTTTTAATTTCAAAGTATCAATAAATAATAAACTTTTTGATTTAATTACTTTAATCATTGTTTCAATATTAACTTTATCATTTTCGTGTATATCGTTAGTTTCTAGTCCTTTAACTAAATTAGGCAATAAAACATATTTTTTTTTTATATTTTTATCTGTATAAAAATTACCAGTTGCATCTATACCAAACTTTGCTTTAATTTCTTTTAAACCTAATCCATAAACTCTTTTCCACGTTACCTTATGTAAATATTCAGTAAATTGTTTTATATTAATTTTACCTCTTAATTCAGCTACTTTAGTTTCAGTAAGCCCATTATAATGAATAAAATTAATTCTATTTAGTATTATTTTTTTTATACTTTTATCAATTTCAGTTTTTTCAGTTTCATTACAGTCTCTATATGTTTTACCTGTTTCTGATAATTGCGCATCACCTGTAGTAAAAGACCATTTTTTTATGTATTTATATTTTTTAAAATCACTATGTATTAATAATTCTTTAATATAGTTATTACGCAATGAAGCAGGTAATATTACATATATTTTTTTATTTGCTCTCAAATATTGATTTACTAATGTTATTGACGTTGCTGTTTTACCTGTTCCAAGTTCGTGATATAACAATAATCCTCTATAAGGACTATTAATATCCAAATATTTATCAATTAATATCTGATGTTCAAATGATTTACTTTGGTGTTTAATTTCTTCTATTTTATTAGGATGAAACTTATTTTGTATATAATCTATATATCCTACACGATTTGGTAAAACATAGTTTGTCATCTTACCTATTTTTAAGATAAATTATTTTTTTATATTTGATATAATTAAAATAATGTCAAAAAAAATTAGCTTTAAGTCAATTCCATCGCATAATAAAACAGTAGCAAGCACATATGCAAATCCAACTAAAGAACAATGCGAAGAAATCTATGATAATATTACAAAGGGATTACCTATTTTTAATCCACACACAGGCTACCAGCTTAATTATTATAGTCCTATTACGCAAAAAATACTTAGAACCTGTTATAAAACCCATAAAATGACAAAATTACCAGATGTTATTGATCCTAGAAATTTATTTGGTAATACAACACCTCCGCAATTATCATCTGCATCTTCACCATCACCTACGGCAAGATCACTATCACCACCAGGTGTGGCAATAAGATCACCACCAGGTGTGGTAGCAAATTTGAAAGCAAATTCATTTGGTGCTAAAACAAATAAAAAACCATCTTCACCTCCACAACCAGCTTCACCTCCAGGATCTCCACCTGCAGCAAGAAAACAATCTGCATCACTTTCATCATCACCATTACCTCCACCATCAACATCACCACCAGGATCATCACCTGCAGCAAGAAAACAATCACCACCAAAACTAAAACTAAATTTTGAAGGTGTTTCTGATAAAACAGTTGATAAAAAAAAATATGCTAATTTAAGTTACATTGACTGCAATAGCTTTATCAAACAATGTAAAGATGTATTGGAAAAACAGGAACAAGAAAAAAGTAGTAAAGTAAATAGACAACAAATTATAAATCCAAAAACAAATCAAAAGATATATACTGACAGTCCAATTACAAAATATTTATTATATTCTTGTTATTATCATAACAATATAAAAGATGTTGAAGATGTTGCAGAAATAGACACATTATGTGATAAACCACCAGCTATTAAAAACAATTATAACGATATTCTTACTAAATGTAAAGATCTGAAATTAAATTATACAGAATCTAATTTGGATAATTTATTTGTAGAAACCGAACTTGACGTTAAATATTTACCTTATTTTAAAAACTATATTATATCTTGTAAACAAATTGAAAAAAAACAAACTATTGACTTTGATACAGTTTGCAAACATTTTGAAATTATATTCAATTTATTAAATGTTGGTAGTAAATCTACAATAGCTTTGTATGATGATAGATTTTTAGACGATTTAAGTAATGCTAATTATCCTTCTAACTTTATTGTTGATAATAAATTATCTACAACGAATAGCAATTTATATAATTATACCGATATAGTTTCAGAATATAATGCTATTCATATTATTGATAAATCAGCAATATTACAGAATTCCATATTTAATAGAATATATGTATTTTCCTATACACAACAAAACATAGAATTCTGTCCATATGGTAAATCACTTTTATCATTAAATGCATTAGATCGAATTTCAATAGTTATTAAAAATAGTAATAAAACTGTTCCTAAATATTTTGCACATTCATATCGAGATGATACTGAAACTAATAATAAACTTAACTATATTACTGCATTCCTAACTACATTTGCTACTGATTTTGTATCTAATATTGAAATAATTGAACCAGATTCAGCAAATAAAATAACTGAATTAGAACAAAAAATTCCTAATATAAAACGAAATGAATGTTATGATCTTGCAACATTATTATATCATAATGCGATATTTAATAATGATAACACAAATACACCTATTGTAGGTGTTTTTAATGGAACAGTAAATAGAAGTTCAGTAAATGCATTTCAATATTTATTTAAATTAGTAGATATTCAAACATATAATATAAATAGAGATAAGCTATATGAAATTGAACACAACTATAAAAACGGAGGAAGACAGCCATTAAGTAAAAATCTTAATTTAGAATTAAGTAATTTAATTCTTGATTCTAATTTTAACTTAAGTGATGCAGTTAAACACCGATTAATTACTATATTAACTAATATGCAAGCAACAGGCAAAAATAATGATTATAGTAAATCGCTATTTTTATTTCACGGAACTTCAAATAAATTAAATTCAAATTTATTAACTTCGTTTTTATCAACTTCTTTTAATGTTGATATAGCAATCCGTTATAGTAATAATAATTCTAATCCACATATGTATGTTTTTAGAATCAATGATAATATTATTAAATATATTAATTTTGCGGATGGATTACACCAAGTATTATTATTACCAGGAACAAAAATAATTGAACAATGTATATTAAAATATCATAAATACACTTTTATTATATGTGATCTTGAAATGACAAATGCAACTTATCTTTCAAATATTTTACATAATGTTAAAACATACAATAGTAGATATACTATTACCGAATATGGTCTTAATGTAAAAGATTACACAGATGATTATATTAAAATTGCTCAATATAGACACGATGATTTAATTGATTTTAAATATGGTAATGATACTATTAAGCTAACTAATGATAATAAATATTTAGCTTCTGAATTATTATATGAAGCTTCTTCGATTCATAATTTATTTTTAAATCTTAAATATACTATTCATCAATTAATTATTAATAATATATATAGTTATTTTATGGATGATAAAATTCTTGAGTATAATATAATATATTCTGATACAAAAATAACTACTACTAATAATATCTTAACGGGATGGAATTATAACAGTAGTTTAAAATCAACCCTTACAAACCCGAATTACAAATATGATTATGATTTCTTAATTATTGATTTATTGTGTAATAACTTTGATATAGCGAATAACTTAAGTTATTTATTAACAACTGATAATAAAGTTAAAAAAGTTTGGTTTAAAACAACTGGTATATTTAATGGTGTTGCTTGTCAAACTATTACCGAAACTGATAGTAAAGATATTGCTAAATTAAATGCTATATTTGAAAAAGATATAAATACTATTATTGAAACAAATATAATTTTTAACAATAATAAAACAGATATTACACCATTTGTAAATAAATATATAGATTTAATACAACAATTTAAAACAGACAATATTCTTGATAAAATTATTACTTCATTTGAATTTTTTATTAATAATGTTTTAAATATTCCACATACTAGTGACGAATATAAACAACTACAAATATTTATAGAGATTATTAAAAGATATTTTAATGCAAAAGTAGATTATATGTTATCCCTAAATAGAAATGATTTAATTACTACAATTCATAGTAAAATGTCATTAACAGGAGGAAAAGATAAAGAATTATCTCCAACTAGTCCTAAAATACCAAAGAAAGCTAAATCATCAAGTAAAAACCTTATTATGAATACTGATCCTACTACATTTGATGAAGAAGGTTATGAAATTACACCACAATATTATTCATCAACACATACAATTAGTTTATCATCACTCAAATCAATAAAAATCTTTAAAAAACTTAGAAATTAACAATATTCTTTTAAGTCTTTTAAGTTCAACTGAAAAATATTATACTTGATCACAAGACACAAATATAATACCTAAACCAATTAAAACTATTCCTATTATTCCTATATTACTAATATGAAATTGATTTGTATATATACTATAAATTAATAACAAAATTATTTCTAAAGCTACAAAACTTCTAAAATAAGCAGGATTAGGACATATTTTAATTATGTAATATGATAACAATATAACAATAAATACTACTATACTATATATATAATATTTTGGTTTATATAATTCATCTAAATTATTAGTATTATAATTAATAATATAATATATTAATGCTATAAAACCAATTAATATTGATGTAATAATTGGAAATAAAAACTTATCAGTTTTATCGGTTTTGTCCAGTTTTTGAAATAATATTAATCCTGAAGTTACTACACTTCTTAAGATCGCTAAAGGTATCCATATCATTTTATTTTAGCGTTTTTTAATTCTTCCCTACATTCTTTTATTTTTTCTTTTATCTGTCTTAGGATACCTTTATCTCTTAATTCAGTTTGATTTAATTTGTCCATCAGTAAATGCGCTAATTCTGTTTTAAATGCCATTTATTTTTATAATTCATAATAATTTATTCTTCTTCTAATTCTCTCAATTCTTTATCCAATTCTTGAATAGCACCAACTAAATATGCAATTATCTTTGTTTCTGCTATAGTTTTATATTCATCTGTATTACTAACAATATTAGGTATTATTTGTTCAACTTCTTGTGCTATAAATCCTACATTATCTTTATTATTTTTAATCCATTTAAATCCAACAGGGTTAAGATCATTTACAACATCATAACAGTTTGTTAGAGTATTAATATTTTTTTTAAGATTTATATCAGAACTATGATATGTAGCAAACGCAGTAATATCATCTGCAACATTTAAATTACAATTAACATATAAATTAGATTCCATATCAAGGGTGGAAGGGTATTCGCTTTGATCGAAAGCATTATCTGGTGATGTTGGTTCATAGTGTTTTATAAAAAACTCGGGTAATACATTATGATTATTAAAATAACCAACACATGGTATTTTAAACTTAATATTTGCTGTTCTATTAATTTTATTTGGATCATCTTCTGGTGGTCCATATGTTCGAGAAGTATTACGATTTAAACTATCAGCAATAAAGCGATTTAATTGATTTGAATTCGAACTCTCAGTTACAGGATACCCAACAAAAACAATTTTAGGTTTATTAGGATCTGAAATATCAACATGATATTTAACTATAACTCTTGCTTTCGATTCTAACATAAATCTATATTGATTTTCAATTTGATCACTCATATTTTTTTAATCTATTACTTATATTTTTAATACTATCAACAATATACGGTATTAATTTATCTTGTTTTATAGTTTTTATTGTTTCCCCATTTAATCTAGTATCTCTAACAAACTCTGGTAATACTTCTTCTATTTCTTGTGCTATAAAACCGATAGATTCATTATTATTCTTTTTCCAATTAAAACTTACAGGTCGTAATTTATTTATTATTTCCAATCCATTTGTTATATTTTTAACATCTTTTTTTAATCTAATATCTGATGGAATACCAAGATCAAAAGCAGTAATATTTTCCTGAACATAAACATCTTTTTGCACCGAAAAATGTTTAGTAGTATCGCCAATTATTAAGCCATTTAATGCACCATCAGTATCATACCAATTATTAAAATATACAGATTTACTAATACTATTAATATTATTATCAGTATTAATTGCAATATTATAATAACCTATATTAGGTAAATGTGATTTTACGGTTAATGTTTTAGTCTCTCCTATATTTGTAATAAAATCAGTAAAATCATTATTAACACTACCTAAATAGTCTAAATTACAATCTGTTTGTATTAAAATACCATCTGTTAATTGCTCACTATCTTCTATAATATTATTATGATCTGCTGTGTTTTTCTTATAAAATACTTTAACTTTAAGATTACTACAATTATTTATTACGTTCATTTTTTATTTTTGTAATACGATTTTTTAAAGTTTTAATGGAATCTACCAAATATGGTATAAGTTTATTTTCCTTAATCATTTTATATTCACGTTCTTTTATAAGACCAGGGAAGATCTCCTCAAGTTCATTCGCAATAAAACCAATTTCGTATTCATCATTATGTTTCCAAGTAAAACTAACAGGTCTAAGTTTTTCTATGTTTTCTAATGAATTTTCAATTTTATAAATATCATACTTTAAATTACTATCTGATAAAAATTGCATAGTTGAATAAGCTGTTATATTACTTTGAACAATTAACTCACCAGCAATATACAAATTACTATAATATGTTATATTACTTGTTTCACCTAAATCATTAAAATCAAAATATCCTCTTTTATATATTTTTTCAGGATTATTAGTAACTTCTATACAATTGTCAGTATTAAAATTAGTAATAGCATCTACATCGGTAGAATGATAATTACAAGTTCTAAAGTTTTCAATTTCAATTAACATATCTTCTATATTAACACAAGCACTAATATCTACGATACAAGGGTGTTCATCATCATTAATATTTGTATAATTAACAGAAATATTACCGTTTATACCAAAACTATCAATAAGTTTATCAGTCATTTTTCTATTTCTTTAACAAAAAAAAGAATGATAACTGAGTTCAATAAAAATAGATTTTATAATAAATCTAATTTAATAGTATTTTCTACAGCTACAACACTAACCAATACTAATTTTTATTATAATTTTATATCATCAAATAAAACTGATATTAATATTCATAATTTAGATCTAAATAATATATATTTATCTATATATAACAATAAATATTTATATAAAAATTATGATTTCATCGGTATCTTTACAAAGGAATATGATCATCATACTATTTATGAACATTTAGATCATAATACAATCTATATTCATAAATCTAATTTGTATATAGTAATTAATAATAAAATATTACCATTAATACGAACAGATATTGAATTAATAATTAAAAGTTATAATGATTATTTTAATACTAATTATTCCATTAAATATTTAGATCGTATGCCATTTTCAATGTCAATTAATGTTATATATCCAATTAAAATATTTGAAGAATTATGTGGTTGGTTATCAGTATCTTACATTAATCTACATTATCAAATGGCAATATTTAATGCCTTTCTTGAAGTATTAAATATAGAATATTTAGATATTCAATATAACATAAGACAGTATGATAATATACCATCTTTAGATTATTTATATTTATCTGATGCGTTTGAAACAACCGAATATATTGAAAATATATCAACAGATGCTTTAAAAACAATAAAATACAATGGTATATTAATTGAACAAAAATATTGTAAGGATCGCTATTCTATTATTGTTGATAATAAAGAATATTATAATAATTTAGATCCATATGATCCAGTTCCAATATATTACAATAATAAATTACATATAGTTTTTAACGGATTAACTAAAAATAATAATTGTCATCGTAAAATGTATTTAACAGATCTTAATACTTTAATACCATTAAAATCAAATAAAATAATTGAAAAAAACTGGATACCTTTTATACATAATAGTAATTTATATTTTATAATATCTTTTAATCCTTTAACATATTATGATTATAATAATGATATTACAATAAATAAAAATATTAATTATAATTATTATCCAAAAGGTAATTTAATATTTCATAATGATATGTATATTGGTTTATGTTATCATAAAGAATATAAAAATAATATAAAATATCAAGGAACTTTTGTATATTTTATAGATCCTAATACATTAGATATTATTAAAATATCCAATCAATTACAATTTAAATATTGTAGTAATACACCTAATCCTACAATAAAATGCTTTGATCATAATGATTCATTAACAACATTAAACGATATTATAGTAAGTGTTAGTTCAACATTTTATAAAAAGAATTTATTATATTCTATAATGCCATTATATATTTATAAAAATAATAATGAAATTTTTATAATTGTTAATATTCAACATTGTTTATCATTTGTTTATAAATTAAACATAAAACCATTTTAATCTTTTTTTAAATGCAATATAACCAATTTCATAATCAGTATCAATTACAAAATCATTTATGTTTTCTAAACTATCAGTATCATTAGTTTGTTGGATATTATCTAAATTACTTAATGAACCCTTAGGTATTATTGCTCTATTTTCGTTTAAAACATTATATTTATAATAATGCTTATTTGTTATAAAATGTAAAAATTTATTAGAATGATCGTAATTAATAGAACTTATTTCACCATCAATTACTGGACTAGTAGTTAATTTTTTTAATGTAAATAAATTGTTTCTTGATTTTATATCTTCACAGTAATATATACTAGAAATACCTGATGCATATTCCGCAATATATAATGTATCTTGTTTATCAATAGTTATATTTGATATTGTTCCTCCAGTATAATTGTTACCAAATATATCAATACCATTATATATAAAGTTTAACATTTCTGTTCTAAAAATTGAATGTTCATATTGAACTAAAGTAATATTAGAATTTTTTTTATTAAAATGTATCATTCTATAATTATTTAAACTAGTATCAGTAGTATGTTTATTATTAAATAAATAAAATGAATTAATTTTATAATCAGTTTCGTCAGTACTTCGCACATCAATAGCATATACTTCACTCATATTGATAGAGGTTATATTAGTAATATTATTAATATTGATTTTATAAAAACCATCAACACCGGCTGATTGTCTTCCAATTATATAAGTATCTGCATCTCCATCACTATTTCCATAAATTGCTTTATAATCAATTAATGCTGAATATTCATCATCAGACACTTGGATATTATTACTAGTTATAGTAGTATGATCTGTATAAGTAAATCGTTGTATTTTAGTTACATTATTGCTAGTTCCAGTAATAATTAAATAATTACTAGAAAATGTAAATCCTTTAATATCAGTTATATTTGGACTATATGTTATACTTAAAGTATTATCAGTATTGACATTAAAATTATTAGATTCAGCACTTTGTTTAAAATAATAAGTATTATTATTACTATAACAATAAAATAAATTACCATTATAAAATGATATATTAATAAAATTAGATCCACTTGCTAAAATATTTGTGCTAGATGTAACAGCATCAATTGTTTCAGTTGCAGTTTCTGCATCCTCTTGAGGATCTATTCTCAAATCTATTTTATATATTCTATCAAGACTGGCAAAATATATTATTGCGGTGCTATTCGCCGAACAAGCATAATTATAAGAATTATGTGTAAATATATTTGTAATATTACTTGAAACATCTGTAATTTTTTGTATTTTTCTTCCTTTAATACTATCACTACTAATATTAACTCTTTTAATATATTTATTATTATCTACAAAAAATAGAAGAGAATTATTATCACTATTAATTATACTACGTGGTTGTTCTAAACGTGCATTTAAACCATTAAAATCATTAACATTACCTCTTTTTGAATCATCACCAACAACTACTGTGTTAAAAAAAGAACCATTATCCTGTGTTTTTATTTCATAAATAACACAATTATTAGTATGTGCTAGATATATAGTTCCATTTCCTAAAACGGTTATACTATTATTAATACCACAATAAACAGAAGATAAAAGAGCTAATATAATAAGTAATTTCATTTATTATTACATTGTAATAAAAATATTGTATTATTACGAGAAAAAACTTATTAAACGTTTTCGTATATTATAATATTAATATCTTGCTTTAAAGTAGTACCATTTTCAATTGTAATAGTTACACTATTAACAGATATTATTACAATTTCTCGTAAATATATTAAGTCAATAAAGTCATCTAAATCAATTGTTTCAGTTTCTGTAAAAACAATAATTAATTTACTTATTTTTCTATTGTCATTTAATCTAATTTGTGCATTAAGATCTATATAATTACAACGTAATTTTTTTATATTTATATTTTCTTTAATTGTAAGTGTTAGAGGATAAAGTAAAGGATTTTGATTACTAATAGTAATTAGTTTTTTAAGATTTTCATTATAATGAATTATACCATATTGAAATATTGTAATATCAATATTCCTTAAACTACTTAAATAATTACCATAATCCATATTAATTTTAATACCATTCTCAATTGTACCCTTAATGTCAAATGTTATGCTATTAATTGATGACATTGTGTCATTTGGAATATCAGTATTAATACCATTTTTAATAAAATAACGAAAATCTAAATCAACATAACTAGGTCCAATTTTATTAAAAACTTTATTTACATTAAGATATATTAAAATATCAGTATAACTGCTAAACCCATAGGGATCGTCAGTAACTTTCTCTGCAATACGTGTAGTGCCAATATTAATTTTATACAATACTTCTGTTTGTGGATTAGTATTATTAATAGGAAGATTCGCAATATCAGGTAAGTTTTTATTTTCACCGATAGGTGTACGTTTAGTTATTAAATCTACACGATTTCCTGTATTTTCAGGATAACATTGTGTATAATATAAATATGTATTATCATTCTTAATTTTAATAGAATCAATAGTATAATCAATATTTGCAACATAATTATCATAATATTCATATCTTTGCGATCGTATATTCCTATAATGACTCAAAGTTAAACTAATATTACATTGTTGTTCTATAAATGTTTCATAAGATGTATTAATATTTGTTTGATCATTAACATTAGATATAGTATTAGTAGTATCAATTATAAATTCATTATCTTTAGTATTTGCTACAGTGTAATATTTAGCACCACCATTATTAAAATAATCACTAAATCTAATTTGTTTATTGTTATAATTGTATTCAGGATAAATATAATCCGTATGAAACTTTTCATATAAATCTTTAAAACTTATAGGTTTTTTTTTTTTTAATAAAACTGGTAACCTAGGTTGTTTATAAAACTTTGCCACAGATAAACTATAATATAAAATATCACCATATTCTGTATTCATATATATATTTCCTTTCAAATCAACTGTGCATCCTGTAAATTTATTAGTTATAAATATAGGATCTTCGATATATGTAAAATTGTTATTATCAATATTATATATATATAATTTATCAGCATCATAAGGAACCATAATAAGATAACTAATATTGTTTAATTCCATAATAGTTCCACCTTTATAAAGTTCTTCATTAGAACTATAACTACCTATATTACAACTATAAGATCTAGTATTAGTTGCAGTATTATAAATACCAATATTATTAGTATTATATGGAATTAAATATAACATATTATTATGTTCTAACATCTTTGAATATGTTGGTATATTCGTATCATCATTGTGAAATGTAATAATATTATTATAATCAAATTTAAAACTTAAATCATTTTCTGTAATGACATATTTATATATATTATTACCATCTGAATCTAATAAATAAATATTAGTATTAATAATATATCCATCACTATACTGAATATTTGAATGGTCTAAGTAATTATCAGTATAATCAATTTTTTGAATATCATTATTTGCAATTTTATATAATAAAGAATGTCCTGCTTTTTCTTTAATGAAAAAGAGATATTGACTAATCTCTGTTTTCTTATAAAATAAAATAGTGCAAAATAAATTACTTGAAATACCACCACTTCCACTATCTAAATCAGATTTTATATTTTTTATTTCTGTTATATCAACGTTTTCAACATCAGTATCATCCGCAAAATTATAAACAACAATAGGATAATAATTACCACTATTACTTTCTATATATGGTGCTAAATATAATTTATTATCGACTATTATAGAAGTATTAAATCTACCTTTAATAGTATTGATATAGGTTCTTAATTCAGTTCTATTTGGATCAGTATTTTTATTAATATCAATAATTTTCAATAAAGGGATTGTGTTATCTAGTTCAAGTGCTAAAAGATATGTAAAATTATATGGAATGAAATAAACAGTATTATTTTCAATAGAATAAATATTATTAATAGATAACTTTTGTATTTTATTTGCTTCTAAAAAATCATTAGGATTAAAGTCAATATATTTAATTTCATTTGGACTTGGTTTATATATCTCAAATATTGTTTTACCATTTGTATCTTTAAAACTATTAGTTATTGTTGTATTTCTAAAAATATCATTAGAATAATATCCAGTTTCATATAATACTGTTATTTCATTATTTGTTAAAGTTTCTTTAAAAATACAAAAGTTATCTAAATATCCATTATAGTTACTACCTATTTTAAAATCATTAAAATTATTAAAATTATTTGTTAAGTCTGTTAAGTCTGTTAAGTCTGTTAAGTCTGTAGCAACATTATTACTATAAATATTAATATCATTATTACCTATATTTAATACAATATGATCTAAACTATTAATTTTTATATAATGTATATCATTATTATTAATCTCAATATGTAAATTGGATACATTAGAATAATAACATTTTATATTATTAGTATTGTCTTTTTTATATTCAAATACTGTTCCATTTCCACTTATATTAGAAGTCCAAAATGCTATAGCAATTTTATCAGTAAAATTAATAGCTGAAATATTCTCAATATTTAATATAGTATTACCATTTAAGTTAAGATTACTATTTAAATGTAAAAATTCTAAATTAACATATTGTTCGCTAGAATCAGATATAACGCTTAAATCAAGATCAGGTAAATAAGGAGCATTACTAGTATTATTTTCAAAATTGTATAAAGCTACTAGTTTATTTTCAATATCTAAACGAATATCAATTTTTGGACGAAATTCAAATATGTTAGAAGTATTATCATCAATACTTTTTAATGAAAATAATACATTACCATATTTAACAACAGCAGAATATTCAATTTTATTACCTATTGAAATAGTTTCCATTGTATATATATCAGTTGTTGTATTACGATTAAATAAGTTTTTTGATATAATATCAAAATTAACCTCAGAATCAAGAACAGTGCCTTCACCTATATCAAAATCAATAATACCTAAATGTTCTTTTATATTTGAAATCATAAATATTTTTTTATGACTTTCATCTTCATATAAATGTGCATTAACGAACTTATATAATCCGTATAATTTATTATTAAACGATGAAATATCAATAATATTATGTAATTTATTTGTATAAATGCTAAATATAAAAATAAAATTGTATGCTTCTGGGATCATATATATATATCCCTGGTTTTCAATAGCTGATACAAAAAAAGATTTATATCGTAAATCAATTAAAAGTTTTTTATTTCTATTTTTTAATTCTATAAATTCTATAGTATCATTATTTTCTATATTTATTACTACCATTTCACTAATATTGTATGGAATTAAATATATTTTGTTTGTTATTCTACTATAAATAGCTTTACTAAACTTTCTAGTGATTATAATAAAATTATCTATTGCTATTAAAGTTCCTTCTGTAGTAGGACTACTAATTTTCCATTTAACTATAAGATTACTATCCGAAATTATGATATATAAATAATCATCTGTATTTGAACGTCCTTTAACTAATATAGTAATAACATTATTATTTTTATCAGGTATTGAATCTAAATTTTGAGAAGGTATAAAATTAATAATTTCGGTTATTACATCATTATTAATTTTAATAATATATTTACCTGATATGTGTATTAAAAACTTACAATTATCATAATAAAATCCACTAATATAATTATCAGTATTAGTTCTAGGCATATGACCATTAAATGTAATAGATCTAGTATATATCGTATTATTTTCAGGTATTAAAAATAACACAGCACTTGTTAATTTAATATCGCAATAGTGTTGATTAACAACATTTAAATCTATTGTATAGTAAGATGTATCAATTATATAAGGATCTTTAACAACTCCAATAAAACCTAATTTATTTGAAATCATATAAATCGATCCACTATGTTCTTTAGCTGACGAGAAGTTTGATTGTTTTAATTCAAATAAGTTTGTAATATTACAAGTAGTTGTATCAAATCTTGCGATATAATTATGATTATCAGGTATTAAATAAATATTACTATCAATAAATATTCCTGTAGAAAACTTATCATTTCCATAAATATTACCATCATTTTTAGTTATTGTGTTAGTGTCAATATCATAAATATGAACATTGGTTTCTTTTGCAGGAATTAAATATATTTTAGTATTATCATCTTGTTTCTTTATACCTTTTGAATATTTCTGGTTAAATAGTAATGGACCATCATCATTACTGGTTAAAGTATCAGTACTTGGATCAATAATTAATATTTTATCAGCATTATAAGGAATACAATATATTGTAGTGTTTATTATAATGGAATCACTATAAAGTCCTTTATTAAGATCTTCATTTAAAAATATTTCATTAGAAGTTTGATTAATAACATTATATTTAATAATATTTGAATAATTGTAAGGTATTAAATATATATGGTTATCATAATATTGTGCTGTTTTAAATAATCCGTAATTGCTAAAATCATTTAAAATATCAATATTACATTCACTATCATCAGTAATTTTAATAAGTTTATTATAATTATATGGTATTAAATATCTATCAGTATTACCATCAACATAAGATTTAAATGCTTCATTACAATTAAAAGTATTATTATTAGATATATTTGAAATATTTTCATTAACATATAAATTACTAAAAGAACAATTTGTTTTATTAATTGTTAAATATCTTGTTAAATCTTTAGAATATAATTCAAGAATATTATTGTTTATATTATCATCATTTATAATAAAACATTCATTAGTATTAAAAGAATTATATAATGGTATATTACAATGAACTGGTATGTTAGAATCATCTTTTAAATTGCAATTTGTAATATCATATATACGAATATTACCATTATCACTTTGTAATGATGGAATAACATATAATTTGTTATTAATATCATCAATATAAGAATCTTTATTATTATTTATATTAGAATCTAATTTAGAACCTAAAATAAAATTATCAAACACCATTTAATTTATTTTCTAGTTCTACTATTTTATTATTCAAATATTTAATGTTATTAACTAAATACGGAATTATCCTTTCATATTTAATATAATTGTAATCAATATTATTCATTTCAATTTTACATACAGAAACTGCTTCAGGTATTACTTCTTTAACTTCTTGTGCTATAAATCCAATATCCGGTTTATTAGCCATATTAGAATTGAAAAGATTATCTTTCCATATGAATCTAACGGGATTTAATTTATTAACTATATCAATATCATTGATATCAAATGATGTTATATTTGTTTTAAATCTTTTATCAGATACATTTGCAAATGCTACAATATCTTTAGAACATTGAATACCACCTTCAATATATAATTTAATATCATCATCTGTAATACCAGGTTGTGTATTTATACCTACACTGTTGGTATCAAGAGAACACGATATAATTGTATCACCATTTTGATTCGTAAAATTAGTAAAAGGACTAGTTATTATATCTGCCTCCCTACTTCCAGAACTAGTATTAATATTTCCTGTGAAAATCTTCATTGAGTTAATAGCTGAACTTTTACTACTATCAGGTGATATTTCTAATATATCTCTAACTAATAAATTACCCGTATTTAATCTAGTTGTATATGGTGTATCTACATATAAAACATCTAGTGTTTCATTAATATTCGCAAAAGTTTTATCATCACCAATATATACATTAGGTATGTTATATGTTTCATTAGTTTCAGTATTTGTTGCTGTGGATTTGCTATAATCTATAATATTTGGAAAAGAAAACTTACTACCATCTCCAACATCAAAAGAGGCAACTTCTAATATATCGCATTTTATTTTAATATCATTTGCATCATTATAAGAAATAATTTCATATTCTACATCTTTATTTTTACCAGCTTTTGAAAATAATCCAGTATTATTTATTTTTATATAAGATTCTGCGGTTTCATCATACCATTTTATATGATCATTTAATAGTTCTACTCCCGTATATGTGCCACTTCTATTTGCTCTGTCATTTAATACATTTAATGCTCTTAAAATTTCAAAATCACTATTAATTGTATTTAATTCTATACTATCACATTTTAATGTGGGAGTAATATTAATTTCACTACTATTAGTAGTAATAGTATTAATAAACAATATATCTGCTTTTATATTAGCAGTGGTTGTAATATTACAAGTAATATCAATTTCACTATTATCCGCAAGTTTAGCCCTTATTTTACCATAAGTATTACCAACTAAAGTATCTATACTATAAACACCATCTATAGTATTATTAGTTCGTATTTTATTAACAAAGATACCACTATTAGAAGATGTAATAAAATAATCATTTGTAGATGAATCAGTGATATTACTAACATCTAAAGTATCATTAATTGTAATATTATTTGCTGTAATATTGCTTGAAGTTTCAATTTCACCACTAATATTTATAATACTATTACTTTCTAATTTACCTATAATACTACAAAGATCATCCCCTGGAATACCTTGGATATTAGATACAAACAATGTATTACTAGTAAATTGATTTAAAGAATGTATATCTTGTGTTGTAGTGATATTACAATTAATATTAATAATACTATCATTTTCTAATCTACCTATAATACTACAAAGATCATCCCCATCAATACCTCGGATATTAGAAGCATATAATATATTACTTGCTGTTAAATAAGTTCCGAAAACACTATCAGATATTAATATATTACTTACTCTAATATTAGAAGCATATAAAGTATCATTAATTGTAATATTAGATGCTATAATATTGCTTGAAGTTTCAATTAAACCACTAATATTAATAACACTATCACTCTCTAATTTACCTATAATACTACAAAGATCATCCCCATCAATACCTCGGATATTAGAAGCATATAATATATTACTTGCTGTAATATCAATACCTATAATATTACTTGAAGTTTTTATTTCACCATCAATAATTATTTCACTATTACTTGATAAAAATCCACGTATTTTACCAAGCTTATCTAGATGGAATGTATCAATACTAATTTCAGCACTATTACTATTTGTTGTTTTAATAGTTCTAATATTTAAAGAACCAAAACTACCTTCAATACTATTATCTGCAGATCCGGTTTGTTGTCCTAGAGTAATACCACCATAAATATGTAACTGATGAACATCAATACTATCTTGTCTTATTATTGTATTACAATTAGTGGTTCCATCGTCTTTAAAAGTAATTTCATAATCACAAATAATGTTAGATGTATATAATGTATCAGTAATAGTAATATTACTAGCTGTAATATTACTAGCTGTAATATTACTAGTAGTTTTAATTTCATCAGTAATATCAATAATACTATTAGAACATAAATGTCCACGTATTTTACCTATTATTGATGCATTTGAAGTATCAATACTTATTGTATTATGATTGCTATTACCTGTATTAATTTTAGTAATTGCAAGTTCTTCTGTAATTTCAATTGTATTTATTTTAAGTGTTTCAGCATCTGTAAAACCATTACCATTATTAAACATAAAATTACTATTTGTTAATAAACAATTACAATAATTCTCATTATTACTTAACATTAAAGAATCATTTAAAATAGTTGTATTAACATTACTAGTTATACTAATTTGATTTTCTTCTATTTTTAAAGTTGATAATGGTAAATTATCTTCTAAAATATCTATATGTTCTAATTCAATAAAACCATTTTGTAATTTAATATTACCTACATCTAATTTAATACGTGTTCTATCACGATCTTCACCATAAGATTTTTCAATTTCATCTTTAATATTACAATTTTCATTACGAATATAATTATTTTTAAAATAAATATCATAATGTTGTTGGTCTGTATTACCATAGAATATTATAGAATTATTGAATATTTGAATATCAATATCATCTGTAGGGATAATTGTAGTAAAGTCTGGATCATAAGTTCCATTATAATCACTAAAATTACTATCGTCATCTGTAATTCTTCGTCTTGTACCGAAGTTTACTGTTCCTAAATCATATCTATAAGCATTACAATTAGTATCACCAATTGTTAGATCACTACGTATTGTTATATTGTTATTACTGATTGAAAATGTATCATCAATATTAATACCATAAATTTTAATATTGGATAATATAGCATCTCCAAGTATTAATTCATTATTAACAGTTATAGTATCAGCAGTAATATTACAAGAATTTAAATTAATATTACTTAAGTGGTCAATTTTAATATTACTAATAAAGTTTGAAGATCCTAAATGAAAATCAGGACCTGATATTAAATCATAAATTTCAATATTACTAACAGTTATATTAGAAACATCTAATGTTTCTAAGATCTCAAAGTTTGATGTTGTTAATATACCATTTAAATTATCAATATCACAATTAGATATTGTTAATTTTGTTTCTTCTATTTTTAATAAACCATAAATGTGCAAATCAACATCATTATTACAATCACCAACAGAAACAATTTTTTCAAAGTTTTTAATATTAATACCATAATTACCAATTGCGGATAATAATCCAGGTTTAATGATTAAAGCATCACCGATAATATTTTCGTTAATATAGTTTATAGGAACAACTGTTCGATACATTTTAAAATCATCTATATATCCATTTAGATAGTCAGTAGTAGAAGCTGAATTAAGCACACCAAAATAATTAATAAAAGTCGCTGGATTATTACCAAATATACTAACACCACCGCTATACGTTTTCTCATCTAATTCAATACCATTCACATAAGTAAATATAGTAGCTATATTAGTTGCTGGTGCAAAATCAAAGTGGGTAGGGGTTGGTGATGTATTATTAGTATATCCAAGGTCTAAAAAATACTGTATTAATAAGTTTGAATCAGTATTAATATCTGTAGGTATTAAAATATTAATACCATTTTTAAGAATTAGAACTATATGATACCATTCATCTTTTTTAAATTTAAATGTCTCTATACTATTTGGAATTACAGGAGCACCTCTATTTCTATTAACAATATCAATATTTAAGTTATTACTACTATTTAAAGATATATTAATACTTTTTTCGATAGGATCTACAGGATTAACAGGAACTCCAAAGTTAAAAATATATTGATTTCTATCAATTTCATTAAATCTTATCCAAAATGATATAGTATAACTTTTGGAAGAAGTTAAATATGCACTATTTATATCTTGAGTATTAAAACTATAATAATCAATACCACCTGAATTAAATATATTACTACCACAATGTAAAGAACTATTACCTTTTACATATTTAGTTCCATAATAATCTATAGCGTTTTTAGATCTATTTGGAACAATGCTATATTCACTAAAAGTAGAATAAATTGGAGCAGTATTAGTATTTAATTGTAATACATTATTACTAAAAAAATCGTTCGAATTATCTATATTATATATATTAAAATCAAAATCATATGCTAATATTAAATTACTTTGAAAAAACTGAGGCATATTGGTGTATAATGCTTCAACATCGTCTTTATCAGTCATTTTTGAAATAATTACATCAGTGTGTTTGTCAATTTGACTAATAGATGCGTATTTTTGTGCAAGTGTTCTTTGGTTTTCTGTAATTGTTCTACTAACTGTAAGATCGTTGTCAATATCAACATTACTACCAACCGTTAGATTGCTAGTTATATTTAATGTATTAAACCTAGATGTATCAATAACAAGTTCGCTAATACTTAAATCTCCATCAACTGTTAGATTACCAAATACTCTTAAATTAACATTATCATTTGGTCCTGTTCCTCCAATATTAACATTGCTAGAATAATTAACAATATCAATACCATAATTACCATTTGCACTAATATTACCAGGTGTTATTTTAGTTATTTTTCCAATAATATTGTTTTGTATATAATCAATTTGTAAATTAGTTTTATAAATACGAAAATCATCAATATATCCATTAATTGAATTGCTAATATTACCAAGATATATATTTGCACTTTTTTTTCTTTCTTCACTACCATTTCTTAAGAAACCGTTAGTTTGTTGTGAAGTATAAATATCGTCGATTAATATACCATCTATTAAAATATCTAGTGAAGCTGGATCATTAATTATAATAGTAATATGATGCCATTTATTTATATCTAACGTATAATTATATTCAATATAATTATTCGGGTCTTTATAAATTTTTAATTTACCAGTGAAATATTTTAAATAAAATATATCACTTTCGGTACTACTACCTTTATCTTGTAAATTTAAAATATATTTATAATTATCACATTCTTCATTTAAAAATAACCAAAAACAAAAAGTATATTCTCCTGAATTGAATTGATTATTCGTCATTTCAATTTTATAATAAAGTTCATCATTGATTTCAGCAGATCCAGTTCCTACATAATATTCTTTTTGTAAATTACTAATTGTTCCCCTTTCATTACTTAACTCTCCATATTGTTGTCCAACTGTATCATTATTACTAGTAAAATTACTAGTAAAATCATCTTTATTAAACTTATACCAAATAATTAAATGTTGATGATCTTCATCTAAATCCTCACGAACTATAAGATCATATTTTTTATTGTTTTCAGGTTTTAGTTGATATTTATCTTCTAATTTGATCCCGTTTTCTGCAATATTACAATATACATCTAATTCACATATTGGTGTAGTTGTTCCTATACCAATATTTTTATCCAAGGTATTATATATATATTTACTTGTAACATTCCATATAGTTCCTAGTTCATAAGGCATTCTTATATTATTATTTGGTTAAAAAAATTAAAACATTGTTAGTTTCATTCTTTTAGAATAAATACATAATTCTAAAGAAAAATTATGTAAAATGTAATCAACTAAAACATTATCAGTATTCAATTCTTTGAAAGAAATATTTAATCTATTTAATTCACCTTTAATAGGATTAAATACGTAATTTTGTGGATCTAAATTAAAATCTGTTATAATACCTGTACCATTTAATTCGTTTTTATTTGAACCGTTAAAAAATATTATATTACTAAAAACATTAGTAGCAATACTGTTATTATCAGTATCTTTACTATATATAGTCTTTAAAGGATAATCATTTATACAAATATATATATTTGTAAGTTTAGTAGCAGTAATTCCTAAATTAGCATATATTTCAACTAATTTAATACTATTAACATTTTTAATAGGATCAATATCAATTGTTATATTTGGAGTATTACTACCATTAACAATAACAGTTTTTTTATCTAATATATCTTCCATTTATTTTAAATTATATATAATTTTTTTTGGTTATTAATAAGGTTTTAAAAAGATATAAAGATATTTTAATACTATTAAATGATTGTGGTTTATAATAATTTCTTAGTTAAAAATATATGTGAATCGGTTTCATTGATTATTTTCTTAATAATATTATTAGCATATTCGTGGCTACCTAAATGATCCGGATGTATTAAAGAACCGTAATTTGTATTAGAATAAAATACGGGATAGGTATGAACATATGTTTTACAAGTTTCATATGTCATAACATCAGCAAGTCTACAAGATTTGCTATCTTTAAAACAAAATCTATCATTATTTTTGTATAATGATAGCATTTTTTCGGCTGCCTTACGTGAAACAATATAACCTGAACCAGATGGTATAATCATTTTCCATTGAATCCAATTAACATTTTGTTTATACACAGTATGTAGTTTTTCAACGGTTGGACCCATACAACAATGTAATTGTAATACTTCAGCATCATTCGGAATTGATTTTAATAATGCTTCTACATTTATTTCGTGAGGTATAATTGTATCATCTTCAAATATTATAAACCAATCTTCATTTGATTTATAACCTTCTTCAATAGCTAACATATGACTTATTAATGTGCAATGTTCAACCTTACAATTTTTACAATTTTTAAAATATTTTTCAGTAGGATCACATTTATAAGGAAGATCACGATCATCTACGTAATCATCAATATCATCAGGTGTTATTGCTGACACACGTATATTTTTAGTAATAAAATTAATATTTTTGAACTGATTAATCATTAAATCTCTACGTCTAATACATTCATCTACATTTATCCAAATAGCTAACATTTTAATATAAATTAAGTAGTAATGTTTATATTTGGTAACTTATAGATTACAGGTCTAGCAATATCTCCTTTTATTGAATCACAATTCATCATAATATTCATATTTTCTTTAGTTATTTCATTTTCTGTAATTTTTTCATAACCATAGAAAGCACCTAATAATGCACCTGCAATACTAGCATTTGTATCAGTATCACCTACGATTATTTCGGTTTTTTTCCATTTACCTTTAATACCTATTTTTGCTTTTTGCCCTTCTTTTGGTCCTAAACAAATGATAGCATCAATTGCATCGTTATAATTATTAAATTGAAATAATCCCCAAAATGCACAATAATATGCGTGTAATATATGACCTCTATTAACAGTAACATCTCTAAAAATATTATTAACGGCTTGATCAAATGCTGTTAAAAGTTCATCAAATTCTATCATTTCTCTAATAGTTTTTTGAATTTTATCTTTTGATTTATCTTTCATTGCCATTCGTATAGCAGTTATATACGTATATACCGCATTATATACAAGTTTAGAAGGATTAGTAATATAAACATCTGTTTTAATTAGTTCATCATCTTCTACAAAAGCTAAAGGATATGATCGCATTAAAGCACCATTTGATTGTGAATTTTCTTTTGTAATATCATCTGGATAATATTTTTTAAAACGATTACAATATAATTTATATGTAGGTTTTGGTGCTATAAATAAATTTCTAGTATTTTTACCCATAAAAGGCGAATTACCTTTACAATTTTCAAAATTATTATTTGCCCATAACATATAATTTACTATAGCTTTTTCTTCTGTATAACCATCTTTAATTGTATTTAAAAGAATTAGAGCTAATTCAGTATCATCTGTTATTTGTCCTATAGCAGAAACTTGTTTTCCGTAAGCTCTAGTATATCGTGTAATAGGTGCATCTAAAATCCCCGTGTAATGTGCAAAAGGAAAGAATTCTACCGGAGCACCTAAAGCATCACCTAGAGCGTGTCCATATATTATTCCATTAATCTTATTATCCATTGCTAATATTAATATTAAGAAATCATTTTTTATATTTATTAATTGTAAATAATGAAAAAAGCAAAATGTATTCGTAATACATCTACCTGGTCGCATATAGAAAAAAACCACAAATTTGATACTCCTGGTTTTAAAAAAACAGAAGTAATTGATAATTTAAACGCATATTCACCAAGAATGTTTAAATTAATGGAAAATATTCAAGAATTAGACAAACAAGATTTACAAGAAAATGGTAAATTATTTAAACACGTAATTTATTCAGATGTTCAGGGTATTTATGGTTCTAAAATGGTTGCAAGTGTTTTACTAGCAAATGATTATAAAATGTGTTATAATAAAAACTTAAAATTATTATCAAACAATAAAAATAGTTTTGCTTTATTAACATCATCAGTAATTTACGGAAAACCTTTTCCGGCTACATTAAAAAAAAATATTCTTTCTGTATTTAACGAAAGACCTGGTAATATTTACGGTGAAAAAATAAGATTTATTATAATAGATAGTGGATATAAAGAAGGTATTGATCTATTTGATGTTAAATATTTTCATATATTAGAACCTTTAATAACTACAGGAGAAGAAACACAAGTATTAGGACGAGGATTAAGATTTTGTGGTCAAGCTGGATTACCTTTTGTTCCTAATATTGGTTGGAAACTAAATGTCTTTAAATATAATATGAAATATACAAATGATATGGATAGTTTTCAATTATATTTAAAGCATTCTAATATAGATTTAAGTCATATTAATTTGACAGCAGATTTAGAAAATCTGTTAAGAATATCAGCTGTTGATAAACATTTAATTAAAAATTTACATATTCCGCCTAAAACCAGATTTGATAAATTATTTAGTGATGATTCTAATAAAACAGAAATAACCGTAAATGTATATGGTAAATTATACCATAACGATGATCCTATTAAATGTAAATTAAAATGCCACGGACCTTTACAAGCTACACATAATGGTTTATTATTATTAGCGGCAATTAATACTAATTACACTTATTATAATATTATGAAAGATACATATCCTAAAAATACTTTGTGTAATAAATTATCTAAAGATGATTTATTATGTAAAAATGTAAATGAGTTATGGATGAAACCTGTGCAGTTTTTAATTAAGAATGCTAAATCGCTTACAACTAAAATAGATATGTTAGTAAGTGAAAAGAAAATAAATTTAAAAAATTATAATGATGTAATGGAATTCATTAATTTATATTATAATATAGAACTCTTAAATACAACTAAAAATAACTTAAAACCTCCATCTATATTTTATAATTATTTAGATTTACAACTATATATTAAAATTAATTTTAAAAAACTAATTTGGGCTAAAACAAAAATAGAAAACCTATGTATTAAGAACGAAGAAGCAGATATAAAATTAACACCTACACAAACCTTTATTAAAACCTATTTTACACCTAACAATATTAATAAAGGTATTCTTTTAAATCATTCAGTTGGAACTGGTAAAACTTGTGCAGCGATTTCTACATCTGTTAGTTTTGCTAAACAAAACTATACAATATTATGGGTTACACGACATACACTAAAACAAGATGTATGGAAAAATATGTTTGATAAAGTATGTAATAGTATTTTAGGCGATGTTAAAGATAAAAAAGAAAAATTAAAAATAATAAAACAAAATTGGTTTCCAATTATATCTTATAAACAATTTACCAATTTAATAGCTAAAAAGAATCAATATTATAAAGATTTAGTAAAAATAAACGGTAGCGAAGATCCTTTCAAAAATACTTTAATAATAATAGATGAGGCTCACAAATTATTTACTAAAGATCTTAAATCTATGGAAAAACCTGATGTTATAAAATTAAAACAAGCTTTACATCATTCTTATGAATTATCTAAAAATAATTCTTGTAAAGTAGTTTTATTATCAGCTACACCTATAACTGAAGATGTTATGTCTTTAAATAAAATGTTAAATCTTATATTGCCTATAAATTCTCAATTACCTGAAAATTATGAAGTATTTAAAGATAAATATTGTGATATTAATGGATTAATAACTACTGAAGGTGCTATAAGTTATATTAATAATATTTCAGGTATTGTTAGTTATCTTAATAGATCAGGTGATATAAGACAATTTGCTTATCCAGTTTATACCGATATAATGACAATTCCTCCTCCTACTGAAAATTATTCTGAAAAACTTAAATTAGTTGAAAATACACTCAAAAATACTAAAGATAAAGCTACAATAAAAACTGAAATTAAAGAATTAAAAAAACTTAAAAAAACTATGGATACAACTGAATACACTAATAAACTTGAAATATTAGAAGAACAATTAAGTAGTCCGGTTAATATTAAAACACTTAAAAGTGATATAAAAAAAATACAAGATAGTGCTAAAAATGATCATTCTGTATTAAATGAAATTAATAATTGTATTTTAACTAAATAGGTATTCTTTTTTTATCGTTTTTATTATATTTTGGTATCATTTTAATATGTATTTCATTATATATTTTAGTTTCCTCTTCTGTTGTTTTATGACAACAAACTAGTTTTTCGATTTTATTAATAAAATCTTGTAATGACATCTACTAATATTGATCTCATATCAATTAAATGCTTATCTAAACCTTGTAAATCCTTTTTAATTGTTTTTTTTGTAACTATAAAATCTCTTCTAGTTGTAATTTCAATTACGTCTTTATATATATTTTTATATTTAATATTAACCTCTGCTAATTCTTCTATTTTCTGTATTAATTCTTTTGGTAATTTTTCATATATATTATCTTTTAATTCATCAATTTCTAATATTTTAATACCTATATCCGTTTTAAAACTTTCTAATCTAGCCATTTTACCATTTAATGTTTCAACTTGATCTCTATAACTACTCGTTCCAGTAGTTCCTGTATCATTTAATATAGCTATATCGTAATTTAATTTAACTTCTGTATCATTTAAAACTATTTTAATCATATTTAATTTTTCCGAAATGTCAATTAATGTATTAATTGATAAATAATTTAATGAACTTTTTTCTTCTTTATCTTTCTTATATTGCTCTATTCTTCGTAATCGTTTAGCTTTCTCTTTCTCTTTTTGTTTAATTTCTTCAGGTGTTAATTCCTCATCTTTAAAATATTCAGTATTATAATTCTTAAAAATTATAAGACTTATAATACATACAATTAAAAATAGGATTGCTATATATAATTTATACATTTATTCAACTATTATACTTTTTTTTATCAAAAATCATTTTAGATGTTAATTCTTTACTATATTTAACTATTTTGATTTTTGGTTTCTCTTTTTGACAACAATTACCCATATTTTTAAACTACTTTTTCAACAGTTTCTAAAGCACCTTCAATCCATGCTTGTCTACTACTATATATTTCTCCTACTACTTTTATATTATTATCTATATTATTTATTTTTCTTTGTATTTCTTTTGAACTTACATTCGGTTTCCAAAAATGACTTCCACAACACCAATAATGTTTAGTTATCCACAATGGTTCTTCCACATTCTTATCCGGAAACATTTCTTTTACTAATCTTGTTATTTGTTTTTTAGTTTCTTTCTTAGATAAAGTATTCCAATAAGTTGCTATATAATCATCAGAATAACTAATTTGAACTAGATCATCTGTAATAGGAATAATAAATTGTAATTTATTATCGGTTACAGTTTTTTTGAGATTATGTAACCATTTATTTTTATTTAAATCATATTTTGCATATATTCTTAGTAAATTACCTACAGATACTGTATCAAATATATCTTTATATGGTTCGAAAAAAGGAATACTAATATAAGCTTTTTTACATACTGCTAAATATAATTTAGAATATTTTATAGTTTCTCTATCAGTTATAATATGATCTTTTTTAATATCTTTTAATTCTGTATTAAAATCTACAATAATATTTTTAGATATTATATAATTATACAATGATTTTGATAATATACTTAGACCACCTTTCAATATAAAAAAATCATTATTTTCTACATCAAAGTCTTTTCTTAATGTATAAATGGCATCTGCCGCGTTTAATCTATACATTTCGTTAATATAACCTAAAGATCTTTCTAAAACTTTAATTTCTTTTGTTGGCATAAATGATCCTAAATAATTATGAAATGTAAATTGTTTTAAATCTAATTTGGATTTATAATTAATTACGTAAGACCAAAGATCACTCAAAGATTTATAATTTGAATTATAATGTTTTAATAAACCTTGTTCATCTAACATCTTTTCATCAACATAATAATTCTTATTTGGATTTATATCTACTATTAAATGCTCTAAATTAAACTCTTTTATTAATTTCATCACCAACTTTTGCTTTTTACCTAATCTTCCTGCTCCTACATCATATTGATCGTTATATGTATATATTCTTCCTCCATATCTATTTGATTGTTCTATTATTCTAATATCTGTTGTTGTCTTAGAAAGTTTATAGGCAGTATAAAGACCTGCTATACCTGCACCAACTATTATAACTGTCATATTTTTCATTATATAAAGAATAAATAATGAAGTTACCATATGTATTTATTTTTGATATAGATCAATGTATAGTTGGAAATGTTAACCATTTAATAGCTGAAACTTATATTTATAAAGAATTAGCAGAACTCTACGGAAAACCTGATAATTATAAACAAAATTTTAGTGAATACGTTAATAATGGTTTATTACGTCCTGGATTTGTAGAACTTATACAATGTATTAAAAAACGATTTAAACCTTGCGAATTGTTTTTATATACTAATTCATCTTACAATTGGGCTAATACTGGTATAATTCCTATAATAGAAAAAGCAACTAAGATCAAATTTAATAAACCGTATTTTACAAGAGAAACTTCAATTAATTATACAAAATCATTAGATGAAGCATATGAAACTATATTTCCATTTTTACAAAAGAAATATAAGATCCCTTTAAAACATAAAGATTTTATTATAAATAATAATTTAGTTTTTATAGATAATATTAAAGATAATACATCAACTAAAACAAATAGACAAATTACGTGTCCTGAATATGATCCATATCCATATAGATGCCCTTATGATAATATGATAGCTGCATTTGGTTATGATAAAATTGTATCTAAAGAAGCTGAAAGTATATTTGGTACATATTATAATATTGAATATTACAATCCAAATAGTGATAATACATTTTTTAAAGATAAAATGATTTTCAATATTTTTAAATCTATTAAAATGCGTAATGCTGAAATATTAAATGATAAATATAAAGACGATGACTTTTACATAACCTTATGTAATAAATTAACTGATTTAACAGATAAAACAATAGCAAATATAAAATGAAAAAATCTAAGGTATTTATATTAGAAGTTGAAAGTTGTATTTTAGGTGATTTAAAGTATAATAAAGCCGAATATGATATTTATAGACATATAAATAATATTAAAAGAATAAATAATTATAATTTTAATATTGATCTACTACGTCCAGGATTATTAGATTTTATAAAATTTATTAAAAAAAAATATAATGCCGAAATATATATAGTTTCTAATAGCGATCCTTGTTGGATTAATAACATTGTAGGTCCTTTTATTCAAAAACATTTTAAAGTTAATAAACCGTATTTTACTAACGCTGATTTTATTGATAATAACTTTCCATTAGATACTATAATCAAAAATGTAATTAAAAATAATAACTTTACTTGTATATCGAGTTATCAATTTTCAGAACAACATAAAGATAAACAATTAATTATTCCTGAATATAATAATTTACAATATATTAATATATATGATAATATGATATCTCATTTTGGTAAAGATATATTTAATAATGAAGATATACAAAAAAATTATATTAGAATAATTAATGACTTATTACCAGGTAGATTATTTTCTAATGAAAATATTAAAGATCCTATGTTTTTTAAATTAGTTGAACTTTTACATATGCGTTATGTAGAGGTCAATAATGTTAAAGATGATAACTACTTTTCAACTTTAATAGAAAAAAAAACTGTAATATAAATAATTCCATCTCATATTCTATATTATCCAACAATAATAAGTAGAATATATGAATAAAATATATAACTGTAAATATTACTATAAAATTTATTGATAATTGTTGAACAAATGCGATAAGTAATCCAACATAACAAATATATCTGAATATAATATGAGACCAAAAAGCATTATGTAAATCGTTTATTTGTAAAAATTTATCAGATATTATAAAAAATATTATTATAGATGCTAATAAAAAACAAGTTCTATTTAAATCTAAATATTTATAATTATAATAAAAATTTATAATAAAAAATTGTATAAAATATATTGTTGCTATATATTTATCTAACCAATGATTTATACTATTTAATACAGGATCATACCAAAATATTAAACTTAATATTCCACATATTATTATATAAGATCCGCAAAATTTAATATAACTATTTTTATTTTCAATTCCACATAACCCTACAAATAAAAACCAAAAACTACTTACACCTAATATATTTTTATGTTGTTTAGTATAATCTTCAATATTACTTGTAGACGTATATAATATTGAATCCATAATATTCTATTATGTATAATTTTTTATTAAGCTCCGCAACTCAAACATTCAGTATCTTGACGTTCATATTTCTTTGCTTCTTGTGAAAATGCTTGCACCCTAGCAACCGGTCTAGTCCTTAGATAATATATACCAGTTTTTAATCCTTTTTTCCACGAATAAAAATGCATATTACTCAATTTTGTAATATCAGGATCTTCCAAGAAAATATTCATACTTTGTGATTGACATACATAAGCACCACGATCGGATGCTTGTTCTATTATAGTTTTAGGATGTATTTCATAAGCGGTTTTAAATACTTTACGAATATCTTCAGGAATCTCTTCAATATTTTGAACAGAACCTTTATGGTCAATCAATTTATTTTTCATTTCTTTGTTCCATAACTTCAATTCAATAAGTTTATTGATAAGATATTTATTTATAACAAAGAACTCACCAGCCAATGTTCTACGATTATATATGTTTGTTGTAAAAGGTTCAAAACATTCATTAAAACCCAATATTTGACTTGTAGATGCTGTAGGCATTAAAGCAATTAAAAGACTATTACGAACACCATACAAACTAATACGTTCTTTTAGTTTTTTCCAATCCCAAAGATTAGAAGGTTCTACATTCCACATATCAAATTGTAAAATATTATTAGAAATTGGCGATTTGTCATAAGAACTATATGTTCCATATTTCTCTGCCAAATCTACAGACATTGTTAAAGCACCATAATATATAGTTTCAAATATTTTCTTATTAATATCTTTTGCCTCATCACTATCAAAAGGAATATTCAAAATAGCAAATACATCTGCCAATCCTTGAACACCTATACCGATTGGTCTATGTTTTTTATTACTTACTTCCGTTTCTTTTGTAGGATAAAAGGTTTTATCAATAACTTTATTCAAGTTTTTTGTTAAGATCATAGCTGTTTTTGAAAGTTTTTCATAATCATAATGTCCGTCTTTAATATACATAGGTAAAGCGATACTTGCTAAATTACATACTGCTGTTTCATCCTTATCACTATATTCAATAATTTCCGCACATAAATTAGATGATTTAATTGTTCCTAAGTTTTTCTGATTACTTTTAGAATTACAAGCATCTTTAAAACAAATATATGGTGTTCCCGTTTCTTTCTGTGCTATACACATTGCTTTCCATAAATCTTGGGCTTTTATCTTTTTTTCATATTTATTAGCTGTTTCATATTTATTGTAAAGATTAACATAATCTATTCCATATACATCTGATAATCCTTTACATTTATCTGGACAAAATAAACACCATTCTTCATCATTCTTTACTTTTTCCATAAATAAATCAGGAATCCACAATGCTATAAATAACTCACGACACCTTTCAGCTTCATTACCGTGATTTTTACGCAAATCTACAAAAGATTCTATATCTGGATGTGATGGTTCTAAATAAATTGCAAAATTACCATTTCTTTTTCCACTATTATGAACTATACCCATTTCAGTAACATAGCTATGATTATCTTTAACATTAAGATCATATACATATCCTTCGAAGTTTTTCATTTTATCAATAGACTTAATACCCGTCCATAATACATCATTATGTTCAAAATAATTTAAAGTTTTTTCATCAGGTTTTTTATCAGTATAATCAAAAATACTAAATAAGTCTGTACAATATGGAATACATACTACATTGTATTTTTGTTCAGATTTATAAAAACCATCTACTAATACTCCTAGACGTAGGAACAAGTATTTAACATAATAACAAATATACTTTTTAGCATCATCCACATTATAAAACATACAAGTATATGTATCACTTATCTTACATCCATTAGCTTTCAATAAACCTTCCAAGAATAATTTAACACAATCTTTTGATAATTGTAAAAAGTTCTTAATAGGACGAATACCCTCTTGTGTTTTCCATTTTATTATTGTGCGGTTTCTTTCAGAATACTTACTATATTCTATTTTATATTTATTCAAAAAATCAATTAAAACTTTTAACATATCAGCACCTTTATCCCTATAAAAAGATACGTGCTGATATCCACTATCAATATAACCATTACCTAATATTATACCCGAATAAAGACACATATCTTCATCACATTCGGCTTCATCATCTACAACTGGTATAGGATAACCAATATAATCAAATGTAGTTAGTGATTTAAGATCTACATATGTTGGAACTTTATCAATATGATTATTCATATAATTCTTTAGTTCATTAATAGGCAACGAAGGCATATTCGTTAAAGCATATATTTGATGTTCTGGTGTAACATACACCGTATCAATAGAATTATTAGTTCTAACTCTAAAAGTATCTTTATTAATTTTTGTTGTTATCTTTTTTAAAACTTTATGATAACTCCCATCTGCTGTTAAAACATATTCTCCTTCACGGATTTTTTCTATTTTCTTTGTTCCGGCAAATGTATATACATTCGTATCACCACGAAAACATTGATCTACATACATTGCTGTCTTATTATAAACAGATAACATTGGAATAATACCATTGCTTGTTCCGTTTGTTCCACGAATATAAGATCCTTTACCTCTTACATCGTGGACGTGTAATCCTACACCACCACTATATTTTGAAATATTTGCACAACTCTTCAATGTATCAAATATTCCTTCAATACTATCGTCTTTCATTGCTTGTAAGAAACACGATGCCATTTGGGATCGTGGTGTTCCTGCATTAAATAAAGTTGGTGTTGCGTGAATTGCAAGTTTTTTAGACAACATATCATATGTTTCAATTGCATCTTTAATATCATTACCGTGAATACCTAAAGCAACCCGCATAAATAAATGTTGAGGTCTTTCTATTATTTTATTTTCTACTCTTAACAAATAAGAACGTTCTAAAGTTTTAAAACCAAAATAATCAATATCATAATCACGATCATAATCTATTATACTATTCAGTTTTTCTTTATGTTCATTAACTACACTACAAACTTCATTTGAAATTAATGGATTGTGATTATCTAAACGATCTTTAGCATTATATAAAATATTAATTACTTCACTAAAAGATGGTGAAGTATTTTTATGATGATTACTAATTATTATACGAGAACTTAATATCCCATATTCTGGATGTTCTGTAATATAACTAGAACATATTTGAGATGTTAGTTCATCTAGTTCTGATGTAGGAACACCATCATAAATACGAGCACATACAAATTGCGCAATACTAGTAGGATTTAGATTTGGTAAATCTTCACTATGATTTTTAATGCGACGAGTGACCTTGTCGAATGATACATCTTCATAACTACCATCTCTTTTTTTAACCCTCATTGTTATGGTTATTAATGTTAAAAAATGTTTATATGCTTTTTATGAACATCCTGCAGATGACCAAGGAACACCACACACTTTAGCCCATTCACACCGATGTAAGTTTTTAGGACCTGTTTCATTATTATCAATATACTCTTTAGCATCTAAACGTGCTAGATATTCTGGATATACTGTGGAACAATCGTATGTAGAAATAGTAGCTGTTGATGGATAAACACCACTATACTGACCTACAGTTAATGTGTCTTTAATTATATTTGTATTAGCAGTTCCACCATTTCCACCATACATTGTTGTAAATGATGCTAATGCTTTTTTTTTATTAGCATTTAGTCCAGTAATACCAGTATCATCTTCATGATTAGCAATATCCCCTGTATTAAGTTTAGTTTTTGGTGTAGTTTTCAATGGATCAGTTTTATAAATCTCTGGATTAGCAAAACATTTATGTTTTGCAACAATATTTGAGTTGTCAGCGTCAATAATATAATTACCTAAATCTACTGGATCAGTTTTTCCAATAATATTAAAATCTGACCTATCATTATCTTTATTATATTTTATATTACTTGAAAAAGCTACTAAAGTATTTTGACCTACTGTATTAGCATAACCTGTTGGATCAACATTACTTAAAATATAATAATCAGGGCAACTTAAAGGATTATTTAATACATCATTAATTTCTTTTTTAGTTGCTTGTTCTGGTTCCCAATATACAACCATCAAGGTTACTGCCATAATTATAAATAATGTTCCAAATATGAATGTTAAAGCAAATGGTTTTAAATCAGAATATAATGATTTACCTTGTTCAGTTAAGTTAATATATAATATCATAGCAAGGGCAACAATAGCGTATATTACACACACGGCAATTGTTCCCATAAAAGCATTATATTTTAATTTTCTAGTATATTGATCTGTAGTATCAGTCATTTTATATAACATACAAGATTTTAAAATCCTTTAAATTCTAATTCTTTTGTTCCTTTAGTTGACATAGATTGCGAATGTTCTAACGGAACTGGTAATTTTTGTATATCATTTAAATATTTACGTTTCATATTTAAACTAGAAATAATACGTGGAACTGAAAACTCTAAAACCTTTCTATTAATTTCTTGAACTTGATTAGTAATTGGTATATCAGTTCTATATTTGGCGTGTTGAATAAACATAGCTCTCATTATTATTTTTAATTCAATTTCATTTTGTTTTCCTATACTATAAGCACCTTCCGTTTTATTTAAAATCATATTACGCATACCTAATTGTAAGATATCCATATTTTGTTGCGAAAAAAATAAATCAGCTAAAGGTGTTCTTTCGGTTGTATGTGATATAGCTTCTGTAGAATAATTACATAAGTTTTGTTTTTCATTATTATTTTTATACGCTAAACCATTTTCATTATTACCAGATACATTAATACGTCCATTCAAAACATTAATAGGTATATCTGTTTCAATATCAACCATTGTTTTATTATTTTATTATATTATAAGTAAAAATGTATGATCACATACTTCAATTACTAAATGATAAAAACCGATCTAAAGTTTCCACAAGACTTAAAACCGAACAAGATCCTTTAGGTTTTAAAAAATATATTGATAGCATAGCAAAAGAATTAACAAAAAAATCATCACAAGATAATATTAATAAATTAGAATCAAAATATGGATCTAAAACTATGATGATTAAAGGAGGTGTTCCTACAATACATCCATTACAATATGGAACTGAGAATTATACAATAGCACCTCAAAACGAAGTTGATATGGCTATTAACTTTAATACATTAACAGCAAGACCCGCTATGATGGGTGGATGTGTAGCAACACCTTTATTTAACGAAATACAAAAATATTTAAGAACTATTTTAAAAGGAAAAGGTGTAAAAACATCTGCAATAACATCTGTAGCAGGAATGGTAACTCATCGTATTATGGATAATATAGAAAAAATGAATAAATCAAATAGATTACGTAGACTTACTACTTAAAGATCTAATTACAGATAAATCTGTAACCATTATTTTTTTACTTCTTGTATCATCAGGACATATTTCATTTTGTTTATAATAATTTATCAAATGTCTAGGGTAATCTATATTATATTTAGTATCAAATGGTAATAATATTTCTGCTTCATTATATGGACTTATATTATCAATCAAAATAGCTTTACAACCTTTATTTAATTTAACTCGCATTATACAACAATTTCTATCAGCATAACTTATAGCCGTCTTATGATCTAATGTATAACTACTTAAAGTTTGTGAATTAAAAACACCTTTTGTAGAGCTTTTAAGATAATAATCATCATTAACACCTCTATATATCACAATAGTATCTTGTATTTTTGGTGATTTCTTAAATATATTTTTAATATCTTTGATATATAATATTAATATTTTATTCCAATCAAATGTAGTATAATTTTCAATAATATATTTTTCTAATTCTATTCGTGATAAAGATTTATAACTATTATCTAAAGAATATAAATATTGTTTAATTTGATAATAAAATAATATAAAATTTCTATTTGTATTAAATTGTTTTTTATCCACCACGATCTTAGATTTTCTATAACCATTATCAACTAAATCAATATCAATATCTATTTTAAAATTATTATTAATAAAATAATTTACAATAACATCTCCATCGTGTGTATGACACCTCAATGTATATATTTCTTCTGGACTTAAACTTTTAATAAATGTATTCTGTTCTTTTATCCATTCTTCGTAATAAGATACATCATTTAATACATAAAGTTTATTAATAAACTTTTTATTATATTCATTATATAATAAATCAATGTTAATATTATTATTTTTAAATGTTATAAGATCATCTGTATGATCTTGAGATAATATATGTTTATCAAGTTTCAATGTTTCATATGTTATTTTAGTTTTTTTAGTATTAAATTGTTTCAGTAATTCTTGATATTTTTTATAATATAAACATAACTGTTCGTGATCTGAATCTAAATATATATCTTTGTTTTCTTTAATAGTTTTTCTAGCTTTACTAAGTTTTTGTGTTAATGAAGATCTTATAGTATCTGATATTTTATATGTATTCATATTTAAAAATGAAACAATATTATTAAATATATAAATGAATATTTATAATACAGATGCTTTAATTTATTTAGAAACAATTGAAAATAAAAGTATTGATCTAATTCTTACTGATCCTCCTTATATTATCTCTAAAGATAGTGGAATGAATAAACATCACGCAGTTGTAGCAAAACATAATGAAGATAATATTAATGTAAAAACAGAAGAAGAATGGTTGGAATATAAGAAGAGTTTAGATAAACCAGTAGAAGAATTAGAAAAAGATAAAGGTGAAGGATGGTCCAAAGAAAACTATTTAAAATATGGAACAATTTTAGGTAAAAAATACGCAACGAAAACTAATTTTGGTGAATGGGATGAGAACTTTACAATGGAGCAATTGGAATTAATTATTCAACAATATTATAATAAATTAAAAAAATCCGGAACATTAATTATTTGGTTTGATATATGGAAAATAACACCTTTAAAAGAATTAATGGAAAAAGTAGGTTTTAAACAAATAAGATTTATTGAATGGATTAAAACCAATCCGCAACCAATTAATAGTAAAATTAATTATCTTACTAATTCTAGAGAAATAGCTTTATTAGGTATTAAAGGAAATAAACCTACATTTAATAGTTCGTATGATGTAGGTATATATCGGTATCCAATGGCAAATGGTAAAAATAGATTTCATCCAACACAGAAAAACTTACAGTTATTTGAAGAATTAATTACAAAACATTCAAATCCAAATGATATAGTTCTTGATACATTCTTAGGTGGTGGAACAACTGCCATAGCTTGTAAAAATACAAACAGACAGTTTAAAGGTTGTGAGATTAATAAAGAATATTATGATAAGGTTATGACTATATTAAACATTGAAGAATTAGAACAGAAATTAGATAACACTTTAATAATAATCTGAATTATATATTGTAATATTACGAATTAAAGCTTTTCTAATAAAATCTTCAATATCAGTCCAATATACACCTTGTAAAGTATTTACATCATTTTCATCAAACGTTTCATTACCTGATGTATAACTAACACCTAAATGTTTGAATAAAGGTAATTCGCAAGCATCAAATCTTTTACCAGTTTTGCGCATTTTAACATTATAAGCTCTTTTTATTAAATTACAACCATTACATAAAGGTTGAAAATCATCAATAGTTTGCGTTTTTATATCTAAAACACGTGGATCATTATATAAATCATTCTTATGATCTACAACAGTATCATTACTTTTTCCACAATGTAAGCACTGTTTTACTTTAATTATTCTTTTTATATCTTCACGTATAGGTCTATTTATGTTTTCTTTATTTTTACTATGACTATAAATACCAATATAATTATTTTGGTTTTTATTTCTATCTGTGAAAGATAATTTACTTACTAAATCAATAATATGTGATTCTTCTTCATCTGTATAATCCCAATTATATTTAATTTTAGTAGCACTACAACATAAAAATATTTTATATTTAGTTTTTTTAGAATTTCTATGCCAACTACCACCATTCGATGTAAGCCATTTTTTATCATCGTCGTATAAATCATATATAATAGGGTATTCTTTTTCGGGATACTTATTATTTATAAATTCTATAAATGCATTGAATGTTGGTTTTTCATCAATACATAATTTATCTAATTGATTTTGAAGATCTTCCATTTATTTCTATTCATTTAGGATTATTCATTTTTTATATAAAAAATGAACAATAATAATTTATATATATAATGCCTGTAATAACAATAGATGGTAATATAGGTTCTGGTAAATCAACTATTTTAGAAAATTTGCAAAAAAATTATAATCAAGTTGTAAGTTTTGAACCTATTCAAGAATGGGAACCATATTTAGAAAATATGTATAAAAATAATAGTGGTCATTTTGATTTTCAACTTAAAGTATATTTAGATAGAGCTTTTATTCAAGCAAAATCTAATTCAATTCTTTATATGGAAAGGAGTCCTAAATTTACATATGAAACATTTATAAAAGTTTATAAAGATAATTTAACTCAACAAGATAATAGTATATTGGAATATTTGTATGAAAATGTAGATCATAAATATAATAAAAATGTGGTTGAACCAGTAATATATATATATTTACAATCTTCACCAACTATTTGTTATAATAGAATTAAACAAAGAGATAGAGAAAGTGAAAAAACAATTGATTTTAATTTAATACAACTATTACATAGCAAACACGAAGAATGTTATGATAATATAAATACTAAAGAAGGATTACCTACATTTAAAATAAATGTAGATGATAAAACTCCCGATGAGATAGCGGAATTAATTATTAATTATGTTCAAGGTAATTAAATATATACAGTATAAACCTTACTTAACATAATATTTTTATTACAACATACACGATAATGAAAATGTGGTTTAACTTCTTTACCCATACCAACCTTATAACCATTAGGTAAATGTAGTTTAATAACAGCTTCGCCATTTTTAATTCTAGTAACACCTACATTGTCATAATTATCATAAGCGACCCAAGGATTATCAAAAACTTTATTATTGTCTTTATCTTCTTTGGCTGCCCAATATATTACTTTTTTATCATTATTATATTCTGGTAATTTTAAAACATACTGATATGAATAATCTTTAGGATATTTTTCATCAACTATAACTGTTCCTGGAAATGCTGAATGACCTAAAAATGGTAATAATGTATGAGGTTGAACTAATATATATATTGCTCCAATCATTATTGTAATATAAAATAATTTAATTATTGTATAAGTATCAAATGCTATAAGCATATATAACATATGAGCAATAGTAAATAACAGAATAATAGCTAAAATAATAAAGTGCAACCAAATACGTAAATTTGTATCCATTTTATAATTATTACACATATAAAAATGATTAATAATATTAAGATATATCAATATGACTGAGTATAAAAAGCATGAATTACGAACACATATTTTAGAACAATCACCTGAAATGTATGTAGGATCTATAACACCTGATGCATTTGATAGTTTTGTAGTAAATGATGAAAATCAATTTGTGCGAAAAACTATTACTTATAGTCCTGCTTTATACAAGATTTTTGATGAATTAGTAGTAAATGCGGCAGACCACGTAATTCGTATGACTACTTCTGATCTACCTGATAAAAACTTAGTTAAAAACATAAAGATTAATGTTGATCGTGAGAATGGAACTGTATCAGTATATAATGATGGTGATGGTATTTCAATTGAAATACACGAAGAAACCAAATTATATAATCCTTCATTAATTTTTGGTGAATTGTTAACATCTGGTAATTATGATAAAACTAAAGTAAGGCTTACTGGTGGTTTAAATGGTCTAGGTGCTAAATTGGCTATTATATTTTCAACAGAAGCTACAGTAGAAACTGTTGATCATCGTAATAAGAAGATATTTAAACAAACTTTTCGTGATAATTTGGCTACTAAAAATAAACCGTCTATTCGTCAATCAACTAAATCACCTTATACTGAAATTAAATGTAAGATTGATTTAGCACGTTTTGGTGTTACTACTATTACTGATGATATTTTTTCTTTATTTAAGAAACGAACATATGAAATAGCTGCACTTACACCACCAAATGTTAATGTGTATTTTAATAATACTAAAATTAATATTAAAGATTTTGAAAAGTTTTGTGTTAATTTTACGGAAGGAACTAAAGCTTTTGAAAAATATGGTGATCGTTGGGAAATATGTGCATCTTTAAGTAATCACGGTTTTGTTCATATGGCTTATGTAAATGGTATTCATACTAGATTAGGTGGCAAACACGTTGATTATATTCAACAACAAATTGTAAAAGGTTTAGTAGAACTTGCAGCTAAAAAAAAGAAAATATTAAAACCACAGTTTATTAAAGATAATTTATTTTTAGGAATCAAATGTTTATTAAATAATCCTACATATGATAGTCAAACTAAAGATCTGATGAATCTACCTCAATCTAAATTTGGTTCAAAATGCGAAATATCTGATAAGTTTATTCAAAAACTGTATAAAGATAGTGGTATTATTGATAAAGCTTTAGTGTTAAGTGATGCTCAACTTGATAAACAAATATCTAAAACTGATGGTAAAAAACTTAGTAAAGTTATTATTAAAGGGTTTATGGATGCACCTTGGGCTGGAACTAAAAAATCAGATCAATGTTATTTATACATTTGTGAAGGATTATCAGCACAAACCTTATTTACATCAGGTAAAACTCAATTAAAAGATCCGGAATCCTATGGGTGTGCGGCAATCCGTGGAAAACTTATGAATTGTAAATCAGTATCAAATGTTAAATTGGCACAAAATGAAGAAATATCTAATCTTAAAAAGATCTTAGGATTAGAAAGTAATAAAAATTATACTGATACATCTTCTTTAAGGTATAAAGGTATTATTTGTTTAGTAGATGCAGATTTAGACGGAATACATATTAAAGGTTTGATAACTAATATGTTTCAATCTCAATGGCCTTCTCTATTCAAAATGAAAGGTTTCATTAAAACAATGTTAACACCTATTATTCGTATGAAAAAAGGAACTAATACACAATATTTCTATACAACACAAGAATATGAAGAATGGGAAAAAAACAATAATGTAAGTGGTTGGAATATTACCTATCTTAAAGGTTGTGGTTCTTCGACATCTGAGGAAGGTAAACAATTTTTTAAAAATATGAAAATGGTAACTTATACATATGATGATGAATCAGATCAAGCTTATAATTTAGCATTTGATGCTAAATTAGCTGACAAACGTAAAGAATGGATAGCTGAATATGATAAAAATAAAATAGTAGATTTATCAAAATCTCTAGATGTTCCTTATACAGATTTAATTCATAAAGAATTAATTCATTTTTCTCATAGGGATATTGAAAGAAATATTAATAATATTTGCGATTCTTTGAAAGAAAGCCAGCGTAAATTACTGTTCAGTTTGTTTAAAAAGAAGATATACGGAAGTAATGAAATTAAAGTATCACAAATGGCTGGTATGGCTGCTGCAATGACTGCATACCACCACGGTGATCAATCATTAGCTGAAGCATTAACTAAAATGGGTCAAAACTTTATTGGTAGTAATAATATTCCTTTAGTATCTGCTTTAGGTCAATTTGGAACAAGATTACATGGTGGAGGTGCTGATAGCGCTCAACCTCGTTATTTATTTACTAAAATATCACCAATGTGTTCATTAATTTTTAGAGAAGAAGATATGCCTATTCTTAAATATAAAGTTGAAGAAAATCAAAAAATAGAACCAGAATGGTTTATTGGTGTTATTCCAACTGTTTTTGTAGTAAATGTAGCAGGTATTGGAACTGGTTATTCTACAGAAATACCTAATTTTAATCCAGACGAAGTAATAGATCAATGTATTTTAATTTGTAGTGAATTAGAGAAAGAAGAAGCTGATATTAAGAACGCTGAAGATTTATTGAAAACATTTGATGTTATAAATAAAACTGTTATTAATGATTTAATTCCACATTATCCTAATTTCAAAGGATCTGTAAAATTAAAAGATGGTAAAGAAAATATTTATGAATCTACAGGTTGTTATAATTATATTGATGATAATACAATCGAAATTACAGAAATACCTATTAATAAAGCAATTGAAGATTATAAAAATATTCTTGAAGATCTAGTTCTTAATAATCAAATTAAAAACTTTGAAAATCATTATTCAGCTTTAAATATCCGCTTTGTTATACATTTAAATCAAAAAATAGATGATCCAATCAAGTTCTTTAAACTATCATCTACAATTGGATTATCATTAAATAATATGCATCTGTATAATTCTAATATTAAAATTAAAAAATATGAATCAACTTCAGCTATTATGCGTGAATGGTGTTCTGTTCGTTTAACTTGTTATCACGAAAGAAAAACATATCAATTAAAAGTTTTAAATAAAACTTATAAAAAACTATCAGCTAAAGCACAATTTATTCAAGACATTATTGATGGTAAAATTAAAATTATGAATGTAGAAGATGATGTTCTTAATGCTAGATTAGAAGAACTTAAATATCCTAAATTATCAGATAAAGATGATGATGAAGAAGAAGGTGATAAAACTAAAAATTACAATTATTTGTTGAAAATGCCTGTTAATTCTTTAACAAAAAATAATTTAGAAAAATTAAAGAAAAATGCGGAAGATATTAATAAACAAATAAAAGATTTAACAAAAACGCCAATTTATAAAATATGGATGAAAGAATTACACGAAGTGCGTGATGGTTATAAAAAATATAAAGATGAACTTGCAGAAATATACGAGAAAGATCTTGAATCATTAAAAGGAAATTCAACAAAACCAAAAAAGAAAAAATGATGTATAAAAATGATGTAATAATATAATATTTTATTATCTGTTGAACTTCAGCATCGTATAGTAAATTTCATATATTTAAGAATTATGATATATGAAAATTGTCCTGATTTTAAATTAGGAATATGTACGGCTTATAAAGATAAAACTTGTAAATATGCTTACCATAAAGCTTGTGATAATAATTATTTATGTAGAGATGATAATTGTAAATATGGACACGGTATTTCTATTATGAAAAGAACTATTATAAGTGATATGTATGATACTATTGTTAATAATGATTATAATGAAAAAAATGATACATATTGTAGTAAAATAAATTGTATTAGTGAAGAATGTCATAGAGAACATTATTTTAGTTATGATAATAGATCATTCATTTATAAAATTGTTAATCAAAATGTTACTGACGAACAAGCTTGGAATGAATATCAAGAAAAATATACTATGGTAGCATCTGCATCTAGTAGCACAGTATCTTTAAATGATAGTGATAATGCAAGTCCTACTACTAATACACCACCTATTTTAACTACATATGCATCTTTATTTAAAAATCAAACAAATGAAATAGATGAAATAGATGAAATAACTGAAATAATGCTTAATATTCGTAAAGAACTATCACATAATACAAAACGTAAAGATACTATCAAAGAACAAATTAAACAATTAGAAGATGAATTAGTAATTGTAGAAAGCAAAATAGATAATAATAAAACTCAACTCAAACAATTAGCAACTAAAATTGCTGATTGTTAAAATATATATATATTATAGTATAAATAAATATGTTATATGGTGCAATATAACTAATTTTTATGTATTTACTAATAATAAATGTTAGACATTACAATATGTGATAAAGAATATTATAAAATAAAAAAAGAATATGAAAAACATTTTAAACAAATAAATAAAGATATAAATAATTTAATTAAAAACCTTTATTGATTTAATAATATTTTAAGATTCTTAACTTCCTGTTTAAGATCTTTAATATCTTTATTATTACTTTTTATACATTCTATTAGTAAGGCAACTAATTGACTATAATCTACATTGTAATTATTGAATGCCTCAGGTATATGGTTTCTAATATCTTGAGCTATAACACCTATTCCATTTTTATTAGTTTTCTTATTTTTATATTTAATACCTCTAATTTTACTTAATAAAATATTAGGATCTTTAATTTCAGTAACTTCTTTTTTGTTTAGGGCATCTTCATTCTTTTCCATCTTTAATTATATCATATAATTCTTTAACTGCTTCAATCAATAAAGCAACCAAATTAGCATAAGCAACTGTTTTAATATTATTATGTTCTTGAACAACTTCCGGACAATATTTTTCAACATTTTGTGCTATTACCCCCATACAAATCTGATCTAAATTATCTTTTCTTCTATAATTAACACCGTTTAATTTTAAAACTTTATTTAAACTATCTTTAATAGGAGTTACATCTGTTTTTAAAGATTCGTCAGAATATGCAGCAATATCATCTTCACATATTATACCTTTAATATTACTATAATTACCTACAAATAATGCAGGTAATTTAGTTCCACCTAATACGCTATAATCATCATCATTACTTTTATTTATAATAACACGAGTATCGTTAACTAAAACTATATTGCTTTCTTTAGTCCATATATTAATCGCATTTTCAGTATCATAAAGTAATTTATCAATATTACTAGTATTAGTTTCTAAATTAGATGCTAAAACAACGTTAATATTACTTGTTATATCATCAACTCTAGTATCTAATTCAATTTTTAGAACATAATCATCTAATGTTAAAGGAATTGTAGTATTTTCAAAAGTGCCTGATTTATCTTCAGTTCTATAAATATTACCACCACCTTCTATTAAAATATCACCCTTCAATCTTAACGCAAAATCATTACTGGGTTTACAAGCTATACTAATACAATTTTCTACACATAAACTGTTTGGTGTAGTATTGTTAAAACTATCTAAAGAACTACCAATATTAACAGAGGGTTTTATTTGAATTGTATCAGTATATATAATTCCTAATCCATCACGATCATCTAAAAATAAATTATCACTTTTACCTAAACCATTATAACTACCATCAAACGATTTTGTATATATCTTAAAATCATCTTTTAACATTACTAAATGACGATTACTATGATGAACTTTAAGAACATTAGATTCAATTAAAATTCCGTCACTATCATACAGATCTTTATCAATTAATTCATATGTATTTGATGTTAATGAATTAACAATTATATTACTAGTATAATAACCGTTATATCCTAAATTAAATATATTAATATTATTATCAATTAAATTATCATCTTGATCATATAAATTATTATTTTTTATATAATAATAGTTATCCTCATCAATAATATAAATAATATTTATAATATCTGTAATAGTTTTAATAATAATGATATTATTATCATCTTTCAGTTTTTTAATAATTTGCGTATTATTAACAAGATAATGATAATTACTATAATAACCACCTGCTTTATAATTAGCTTCTTCTATTGGAAAATCTTCGTCATCATATAAAAAATATATGATATTATTTTTGCTATATATTATAACACCATTTTCAGATTTAATATTTTCAACATTAGTATCAATATATTTATACCTATTATCGGGTATTAATCTATATAATATATTATCCGCAATTATATATGTATTGTTAGCGGTGCAATAAATATCAGTAATATCAACAAAATTACTACCTATAAAATTAAGATCATCTTTAGTTCTTAAGTTTTTTATATCAGTATCTAATATAATTTTAGCATCAGAGTAATATAAAATATTATCATTTATATTAATACCGGTAATATTATTATTACTTTCATAATGTTTAAATTCATTATAAAATGTTAAAAAAGTAGTATTAGATACAATAATATCATTACATTTAATATTTGATTCTACATATAATTGTATATTATTAGTTTTAACTGGTATATTATATCCAATAGAGACATAAGGATCTTGAGAATATATTTGAATAGTTCCTATGTTACTGTTATCTACTAATTTAACAGTTTTTTGATGAATATTAGTAGCATTATTTTTAATAGTAATTGTAGAATCATTAGTTATATTACAGGTGTTGATATTAACTAATGAATTAGGAATATAAACATTAGATTGTTCATTGTATATTGTTAAATAATTAGCATCATTGATATAAGATGTGGGTATTGTATTATCACTATTTAAAACCAAAATATTACAATTATTATGTTTGATATCTCCAGTAAAATCTACATTTCCAATAAAAATAATATTACTATGATCTTTATTGGATATTGTATTCGTTCTTATATCATCAACATCAAAATCAATATTGGAATATATTAATTGAGTATTTTCATTTTCAGCTTTAAAAATAAATTGATTATCAAGTAATCTTATATCAAGCTGATTTGATCTATTTTGAAGACTCATAAAAACATCAGTTCCATTTGTATTTTTAATAGCAAAAGCATTTGGTATAGAAGATTTAATTAATTGTGTAGGTTTAGACATATTGAGTTTTTATTATTCTATAGATATAAGAAATGAATAGAATTGAATGTGTTATAAAAATTATAGCTGTTAAAATTATTAATAATTCTTTAGATAGATGCGAATAACATTTACAATGTTTATTAATATATATAACAAATAATATAATAATTATACTTGTAATCAATGTATAGATCATATAAATGCTATAAAATAAACTAAATACCCTATTTTTTACTAAATAAAACATAATATTAAACAAGAAATATAATATACTTAATACAATATAAACAATAATATAATAATAATGCCATATATCTAAACAATCACATTGTTTTTTAAAAACACTTAACCAATAATATAAATACAAAAATATTATAAAATATAAAATAATAGCAAATATCTCTAAATACATTTTATTATCATATTAAGAAAGTAAAATGACAAAAGATTCTAAATTAATAGCATCCGGAAGTTATGGATGTGTTGTTATACCACCCGTAACAGCAAATATTACTGAAGTTAAAAAATATAAAAATAAAGCTAAAGATGATATAGGTAAATTATTTAAAGCAACTGGTGATAGTAAAAAAGAAGCATTGAAAGAATATTCAAAATACAAAGAATCAGTTGAGAATGTATTATATTATAACAAAATAGTTCCAAAAATAAAGGGTTATAATGTAATTCATAGAATTACTGATACTCAAATACATAACTGTTTATTGATGGATGATTCTGATGAAGATATACATCAGTTAATATATGAAAATGCAGGTATTACTTTTAAAGATTATCCTTACAAAAAACTTACCTATAAAAAATTAATGAAAATGTTAAAACCATTTTTAGAATATTTTAATAATTATGTAGAATCAGGAAGGATACATAATGATATTAGTTATAATAATATAATGATTAAAAACAATAGAATATTATTAATTGATTTTGGATTAGAAACAACTAAAGATACAATATTTACTAAAAAATATAATAAATTTTTTAAACATAAATATATATTTTATCCACCTGAATATAGATTATTATATTTAAAAAATAGAATTAATACAAAAGAAAATGTTAAGTTTGGTTTTAATAATTTAAAAAGTTTAATAGATAAAGATTTTAATATAATGAGTAAAGAATATATTTTAAAAGAAATAGGATCTTTACTTGATAATTTTTCAACAGATTATAAAAAAATAGATGTTTTTGCGATAGGTGTTAATTTATATTTACTTCGTAATAAAATAATATTTGATAACGATAATGAACTAAAATCTTTTAATTATTTAATTAAAAAAATGATAGAACCACATCATATTAAAAGATTTTCAATATTAGAAGTAATTAAATATGCCAGTTGAATGGAAATTACTTAAAAATTATAAAGATCTTAAAAAAACTAAAAATAATAAATTATTAAAATTATATTCATATGGTAAATGGTTTATTGAAGATATCCCATTTACATTAAAATCTAAATTTGATTATGCCAAAAAAAACTTTATTTCTACATATGGTGGATCTAATGCTTGGACTGAGAAATTATTTTTATATGATATAAATAATTACGACATATCAATAACATTAAGTGGATTAGAAAAAGGAGAATATCAACAAGATCAATGTTCAGATAACCAATATGCAAATGTTATTAATTTCATTAAAAAAAATATATACAAAACAGATGAAAATAATCTAGGTTGGTTGTTGAAAAACAATATTAAAATATTGGAATTATTAATGGAATATAGGATTGATAAAAAACAAAGTATTTCAACATTTAACAATGATCTTAAAATGTTTGCTAGAATATTTAAAATAGCTTTAGGTGATACTCACGAATTATATAAGAAATATAGTCAATTACAAAGTGATTTAAATAGTCTTTTAATAGAAAAAGAAACTGGTAAGAACACTTTAAATAAATATGAAAAAGATAAATATATAGATTTTGATAATTTGTTAAAAATACGTCAAGATCTTGAAGATAATTGGAGAATTGAATTAGATAAAAATAGTATTAAATCTAAATCAGTATGGGAATTACATTATAAAATGCTATTATTAAGCAGTTATGTTCTTACACCTTGTGTTAGAACTGAATTAATGATCGCAAAGTTTGCGAATACTGAAGAAGAAATGAGTGATAATATAGATTATGTATATATTCCGCAAGAATTGGATAAAGCAGTAGAATATAATTTTAAGATATGTAAAAAAGGCAAACCTGTTGAAAGATATACAATTGGTTATAATGATGAATCTAGATCAAAATTAAGTGCTTTATTTCGTGAAAGTTTATTACTTTATAAAAGAGAATCAGTTTTTCCTCAAATTAAGAATATGGATAAAAATGCTACAATAGCAAATGTAAATCAATTTTTAAGAACTTTAATTAAAGGAACTACATTAGGTGTTAATGTAATACGATCATCTTATATAACTTGGCGTAATAAAAATGGTGTTTCGTATAACGATATGAAAGAAGATGCAATTAGATTAAGAAACAGTGTAGAAACTCAAATGAAAGATTATTTAAAGAAAACTTATGATATTAAGACTGATTATGTAGCAAATGAAATTAAAATAAAAGACGGTATAGATGCTTTACAAAAGGAAAAAGATTATAAAAAAGAATATTACGAGAAAAATAAAGATAAAATAAAAGAATATGTAAATGCTAATAAAAATAAAAAGAATGCTATTTATCATATAAATAAATATAAAAAAACTGGAATAGAGCCGAAAGAAACAGTAATAACAAAATGGAAATTGTATAAAGAAAACGATAAATGGAAAAGTGAATATGTTATATAATAATAAATGATAGGATTGAGTATATATATAATTATATTAATAACAACAATTATATTACATTATGCTTTATATACTTGGACAAATGATTTAAAAAAATTGGGTTGTAAATGTTCGTCGGGAACTGTGAGAGATGTAATTAATATGTTAGCTTTAATATTTTTATTATTAATGCCATATAGAATAGTAAATTACAATGATAAGTATTTTTCAACATTTTTCTATGGATTTATAAGACTCATTACAATAACATATTTTATTTTGATAATTTATTATATTAATAAATTAAATAATGAAGCTTGTGAATGTAGTAGTAATTGGAAAAAAGATTATAGTTTTATAACTACAATAATATTTTCAAGTTTAATATTATTTGTAATGATTCAAAAATTAATTTTATTTTCTACATTAGATAATAAATAATGCCGAAAAAAGCATCAAGTCCTATAGATCAAATAAGATCTGTAAATCCTGCAAATCCTAATTTTAATTTAAACTTTACTAATGTAGCCACATTTATAGTTGCATTAATAATACTAGTTTTAGTTTTAGTTTTACATTATGCTATGTATAGTTGGACTGAAGAATTAGAAAAAACTGGTTGTGAATGTTCTGATCTATGGCATAGAAATATTATACATTGGATTGCATTAATATTAGTAATAATTATACCTATTAATATTTTAATACGATTTTATCAAGTAAAATCAAAATTAGTTATTCCGTATTTTTTTATATTAGTTGCCTTACAAGTATTTTATATTGCTATGATATTTGACTATATTACCAAACTTAAAAAATTAGAATGTGAATGTAGTGAAAGCTGGAAACGTGAATATGGTTATATCGGTAGTATTGTATATATTGGTTATTTTGGTTTAATATTGTTGTTATTAATTTTAGGATTAGTAATGGTTGGTTTTATGCGTAAGTAAGTTCGTGAATAATAAATTCTAGTTTTTTATTATAATTTAATTTTGTTTTGATTGTTCCAATATTACAACCTTTTTTATTTCGTTGTTTATATGAATATAGTGTTTTGAAAAAGTTTATATTATCTAATATAAAATATTTGTCATTCATATGATATTCATATTTTTTTCTATAGTTATTTAAAATATATTTATTTTCAATTTCTAAATATAATTCTTCCATTATATTTTATCCTTTTGTGTTATCATTTTTTAATAAGGAATTATAAGACTCGTTATATACCATATAAGGAATTATAAACTGTATTAGGAATTATAAAACTCTTTATATACCATATAAGGAATTATAAACTGTATAATGAATTATAAAACTCTTTATATACCATATAAGGAATTATAAAACTCTATATATATCATATAAGGAATTATAATATTATATAAAAATTATAAAACTCTTTATATACCATATAAGGAATTATAAAACTCTTTATATACCATATAAGGAATTATAAACTGTATAATGAATTATAAAACTCTTTATATACTATATAAGGAATTATATACCATATATAAGGAATTATAAACTGTATAAGAAACAAATTAATAATTATTTAAGCAATTATCACATTCTGTATATTCATCACTAAATGGTGTAAATATTGTTCCACAAGTGCAACATTCTTTTAAATCCATAAAATCTAAATAATTAAAAAAACATTCACGACAAATATCGTTATTATAAATAACTTTTTTACACATATGACATTGTTTTTCCAAACTAACATTATGAAAATTGTTGATTAACGAATCCATTAATTTATTTTATATTTTGCTATCATTTTTTAAATACTCTATTACATTATCTGAAGCAACTTCTAATAATATAAACTTTTTAATAACCTTAATAGCATCAATATCCAAATATTCAATTGCATTTTCTTCAGTTAAATCTAAGTTTTTCTTATGACATTGAGCACAAATTCTACAATTAACTACTTCAATAATATCATTATTACACCTTGTATAAGTAATTTTAGGATAACGATTACCATTATACGGTTTAAGTTCAAATAAATAATTATTGTTAGCATCTTGAATACGACATTCGTCTGATAACATTCCACACGGTCCTGAACAAAAATGAAAGTTACTATGATCTAATACAATTTTAACCATATTTTATATAAATAAACAAATATATATGTCGTAATTTTTATATATAAAAAAATATATTTATATATTTATATATGGATATAGAAGACATTGTAGAGGATTTTAAAAATATTACAGATGTTGAAAAGTTTAGACTGAGTATTCAAAAAAAATATAAAATAGTTTTATCTAAACCCGATCTTATTAATATTTATAATCAATTAAATCTTAATGACGAAAATCTTAAAAATCTTATTATTAAAAAAAGACAAAAATCTACATCAGGTGTTATTGTTATAACGGTTTTAACATCAGGTAATCCATCTTACGAAGAAGATGGTAAAATAATAACTAAAACATTTAGTTGTAAACATAATTGTGCTTATTGTCCTAATGAAAAAGCACACGAAGGTAATGGATGGATTGATCAACCAAGAAGTTATTTATATTCAGAACCCGCAGTATTACGTGCAAATGCAAATGACTTTGATCCTATAAAACAATTTAATTCACGTGTATCTACTTTAATTTCTATGGGACATACAATAGATAAAATTGAATTGATAGTATTAGGAGGAACTTGGACTCAATATCCTAAAAAATATCAAGATTGGTTTATTACTTCAATTTATTATGCGGCAAATACATTTTATGATCCTAGATCTATGTATTCTTTAGAACAAGAAATAACAATTAATGAAACTGCAAAAATACATATAATAGGTTTAACATTAGAAACTCGTCCTGATACTATAGATTTAAATGAAATTAAAGAATTACGTAAATATAATTGCACTAGAGTTCAATTAGGAGTTCAACATACTGATAATAATGTTTTAAAAAAAATACAAAGAGGTCATACTATAGAACAAGCTTACAATGCTATTAAATTATTAAAAAATAATTGTTTTAAAGTTGATATACATTTAATGCCTAATCTTCCTGGATCAAATTATGAAAAAGATCAAGAAATGTTAAATAACGCTCTATATAATCCGGATTTAGAAGCAGATCAATATAAAATATATCCGTGTGCTGTAGTTCCTTGGACTAAAATAAAACAATGGTTTGATGAAGGATCTTATATACCTTATGATGATACTTTATTATTCCAATTAATTAAAGATTTTAAAATAAAAGTTCAAAAATGGAAAAGACTTAATAGAATTATTCGTGATATACCATCTTCGTATATTACTGGTGGATATAAAGATGTTAATATGCGTCAATTATTACAAACCGATATGAAAAAAAATAATTGGAAATGTAATTGTATTAGATGCCGTGAAGTTAAAGATAATAAGATAACCGAAAAAATAGAACAAGTTTGTAGTGTATATAAAGCATCACAAGGAACTGAATATTTTATATCATTTGAAACTTTTAAATATCTTATAGGATTTATAAGATTACGATTAAACAATAATTATGAAAATACTGTAAATATATTAAAAGATTGCGCATTAATTAGAGAACTCCACGTTTATTCTAGTCTTACAGATGTAGGTGGAGACGTTGAAGATTCTTATCAACATAAAGGTTTTGGTAAAAGATTAATAAAAAAAGCAGAAGAAATAGCATTAAAATGTGGTTATAATAAAATAGCAATCATAAGTGGCACAGGAGTACGTGATTATTATCGTAAAATGGGATATACATTAGACGAAACGTATATGATCAAAAACTTATAAATAAATAATTCTATTGTTCTTTTTATAATATTATTATTTGCAAGTAATAAATAATATAAATGCAAATAATATAACATTATTATCATATATAGATTTTCCGGTTTATTTACTAATTGTAAATAAACAATACAAAAACCGCATTTTCTAAAAGAAAGATGCGCAAATAAAGATTCTATATTTTTATTTTTATATTCAAGATAATGTGATAATCCGTAAAATAATATTACAAATAAATATAATATTATATTTATAGTATCATTATACATTAAATGAAAATAATATAAAATAGCATTAATACGATCTATATTATGTAATGATCTATTATAATCTAAAAACCAATATAAAGCTGATATAAAACTTGTAAAAATTGTATGAATATATAGTAAGTAATTAACAGAAAATGAAATAGTATAAAGTGGAAATAATAACCAAAAAGAATTGATACCTAAAATAAATCTATACATTCTTATATATTATTATATAATTTCTTATAGTTATACCCACCATATAAATAATCTATAATATATATGTAATAATATAGGTATTAGGCATAAATTATATAATATATTTTTAATTGATAATTTATAACAATATGATAATATAATCATACATATTATTGACTTAAAAGGTATCATTCTATTACTTTGTAATATCGTAATTTTACTAAATATACCTAGACTTAACATTATAGCAGGATATACTAACAATAAAGGTAATGTTAGAATACCAGTATAATAAAAGAAATAATGAATATGTTTAAGAATACTAAATGATGATTTTGAAATATCTTTCATAATTATATACATACTTGTATCAAATGTTTAACCCTAAAAAATGATAACATAAATAATATATTATCAAATGTCAAATATAGAAAATACTCTTAAAGAAAATATAGGTAAATCTTTATTTCATATACCATCATTAAACAAATATGTTGGATGGATAAATTTAATCAATTTCTCATTTATGTTTAAACCCATTGGTATCAATCGCACAATCAATGAGGATGTTATAAATAAAAGAGTAAAAGAAAATGAAGATTCTTATCTGGCTACTCAAAAATATTATGATTTTGGAAATGCTGAACTGGTTGTAATTCGTGAATATAATGATAATATCTTATACATCATTGATGGACAACATCGTTTAGGAACTATGCAAAATTTAAAAATAAAATATCCAGATCGTGATCTTATTATAAGTGTAAGTATTTACGTTAAAGATACAATCCAAGAAACTGTAAAATATCTAAAGCATTTTCAAAATCAATATCCGTCAGACGATAGGTTGTTTTCAGCAAACCAAGGAGAAAGAGATCAACTTGATAAAGTTTTGGCAATATTCAACTATGAATATCCCGAAGTATTCTCACAATATAATAAACATATTCTTAATCTTATAAGTAAAAAAGATAAATATTATAAAGAACCAAATAGACCATATTTATCTAATGGTATGATATCTGATTTTATTCGCAATCCTGAAGTTAAAATTAATAAACTGAATGATCCTAATATTACAAGTGATAATATTAAGATGATAAATAATAAAATAAAAGAAAATCTTCAAATGTATAAAGGCACTATAAATCATAATTTAATTGAAAACGAATTGAAAGGTTGTTATTTTGGTATAATTCGTAAAGACAATAAAAAACTAATTGAAGCTATAAATACATAAAAACATTATTATTATGTTAGAATATATACAATATATGGATAAATCTATTTTATTTAATTATATAGTAGAAATACAATAGTAGATGATACAACTGATGAAATTATAAATATTTATAAAGAACGACCAGATTTAGGTAAAATGAGAGAAACTTATGTTCAATATAAAAATCCAGTATATTTAGATTATTTTTAAAATAAAATATCAAAAAATGAATATAACAGAATAGTAAATAATAAAAAAGTATTATGTAAAAATACTAAATGTAGTAAAAAAACTTATATAACTCCAAAAATATATATATAAAAAATGTAGATTGGAATGAATTAAAGTTTTGTTGCCATAAACACGGTATTAGAAGTTGTTCTAAAGAACTTAAGTAACAAGCAAATCTAATTGATCATTAAATTGTTGTGTCTTTTCTTCAAGTGTTCCTATATCAGGAAATTTTGGTAATGATAATATATTATTTGTTTTTTTTATAAGTCTTGTAGGAATATAAGGATAATGAAATTGTTCTAATAATCTTCCATTACTAATTCCTTTTTGTATTACAATAATAGTTTTATCAGAACTATTATCATAATCTGTTTCAGCTATTGTAAATAATTCTCCGTTATAAATATAAAAATCATTGTCATCATCTATTTTTCCTAAAAATATAGGAAATTGTATTGCTCCTATTTTTATATTTAAACTTATATTATATTCATTTTCTTCAATTGCTTTGGCAATTCCAACTAATCTAATATTTTTATAAATATTATCATTAACTTCTAACGTTTTCTGTTTTGTAAAATGTTTAATTTTTTTAAATATTTCTTTTAAGTTATCAGTTGTAAATGGTTTTCTACCTAATGCAACATTTTCAGGAACTTTACCTGTTTTATGACAATCTAAAACATAATTATAAATATTTACAGTATCATAACAATTTACATAAGTTTTTCCATTAATTACGGTTTTTATTTTAGATAAATATTTAATTTTTTTAGCGTGCATATCAGCATACAATTCCATTGTAAATGGCTCAGTACCGGTTAAATCACATCTGTTTTTTAAAACTTTATCTAATCTGTTTTTAAAAACTTTATCTACTCTATTTTTAAAAACTTCATCTAATCTTTTTGCGTCTAATTTTAATTCAGTTTTAATAGCACTTAAAGATTTTTTACCACCTCCACTATATTGCATTAATTGTTTTGCTCGTGTATTGCTAATCTTACCATTTAATTCTGCAATTTTTAATTCTATTAAAAGTTCTTCAGAGTTTTCTATATTTGTTCCATCATATATATATTCGTAAAACTTACTTTTAAGATCATCAGTTAAAATAACATCACTTGATTCTTCATATAAAGTGCTACTACTACTTGCTCTAGTTTTACTAAAAGCAGATAAAGATCTTTGTGTAGTTTTAATAGGTAAATAACCATATTCAAGATCATCTTTAGTTCTATTAATAGAAACCGAAAAATATGGTGATACTTTCTTACCTAAATGTTCTTTATTATATTCTTTTAGTTTTCGATCATATTCTTTTATTTGTATGTTATATTCATTTATTTTTTTACTATATTCGTTTAATTGTCTATCTTTATCGTTATCAATTAAATTAGTTAATTTTATTTTTAATTCTACAAGATCTTCTTTTGAAGCTTTAGAAATATTTGATTCTAAATTTAATTTACGATTTTTATAAATTATTAATTCTTGCGATAAAATTGGATATGTAGGTATTTCGGGTGGGTTTGGTAAATTATCATATGGATCTTTAACAAAATTATATACCACTTGTTTATTTGATTCCATATGTATTTCTTCAATATCAAAAATAGCAGAAACTAAAAATTTGCTATAAGTTGTATTATCTACGGTCATAATACAGTTATAAATAATATTTACATAATAATTACCGTGGTCATCTAAATAATTATAATCCATTTTAGTTTCTTTAATTCTTTCAAAAATATCTTCTTTTCCAAACAAATTAATTAAGTGTGATATACAATGTATTCTCGTTTTCATATTTTTAATAGTTTCCGGTAAAACATTTGTATCAATATCCAACATTTCTTCAAAATATGAAATATATTCAGGTTGTTCTAATTCTATGCGATTTGCCAATTTTGTTAGTGGTAATATTAAAACACAAAGATCGTAAATATATTCATTTACCATTTCAATAAATACTTCTAGATTTTCATCTAACATAATATCTTTTAATACATCAGGTATAGTCGGATATGTTTTAGCCAAATTAGAATTAACTTCAAATTGCATTGCTATTATTTTGTATAAAAAGTAATTAAGATTAAATTCACTAACATTATTGTCCTGTAAATAATATGCCGTAAATAAATAATCAAACTCAAACTTTTTTAATTTAACCTCTTTACCATTTCGTTTATAAAAAGACAAATCAATTGAAGTAGAATCAAAAGTATAACAATGTGTTGTTGGTAATTTAGTAGTAATATTAGGTTCATTTACTGAAACTAAATATTCTAAGAACGATTTATACAATTTAACATATTCTTTATCAGAAACAATAGATACTTCAATAATTTCATCAGTATATGGATTAATTTCAGGATTATTACGCCATTTTTTTAATTTACTTTTAAGTTCTTTATCTGTTATAAAAATATTAGGATTCTCAAATATCTTTTGTGGAATAGATAAAGTTTCCTTATTAACTTTTTTATGAATTAAATCTATTGCAACCGGATTACTGTATAGCTCATCCCAATCTGGATTTTCTAATTTTTTAATTGCTTCAATATCATTTGAACGACATATCTTTTTAATTTTTAATTGTTCTGTAGGTTTATATTCACTGCGAAGTAATTTACTACCATTCGGGTTTAAAAATAAATTATCATAGTTAATGTTATCCGGATTTTTATCTAATATTTTAATAGCATTTGGATTTGCTGATAATCTAGAATAATCAATTATATCTGGGTTCTTTTCTAATATTTTAATAGCATTTGGATTAGCTGACAATCCTGTCAAATATTTATCTTTAAATTGTAAAATTAAAAGCTCATTATATTTATTAGGATCAATCAATACTGAATATAAATATGTATCTTTAACGAAGTTAAAATCATTTAATAAATATAGTAATATACCTGGATTAGCTAATAATTTACACCAATCTATTTTACTTTTTAAACTATCATATTCAGTTTTAGTTAATGTTTTCTCATATTCTATTCTTTTTTCTAATATTTTAATAGCATTTGGATTTGCAGATAATCCTTCCCAACCATAATTATCAATAGTGTTTTTATTTATCCAATATCTTAACGACATTTTAATTAAAAAAAATAATAAAATTATTTACATTTACAATTAAATCTTATAATTAATACAATAATTAATGTTATTGTAAATGCTATTATAAACACTTTAAATAACATTTAATTATTCAGTAAAGGTTAAAACCTTATGTAATATTTCTTTTTGCACATTCTTAGGTGCTTTACTTGCCGTAATAATATCAGCCATTTTATATTCTTTACAAACAAAAAATAAGTAAATATTAGGATCGTGTCTAATAAGTTTTAAAAACTTACTCTTATGTTTTAAATGTTCATCATAAGTGCAAGGATATACAAGTAGATTTTCTTTTTTAAATGTTTCAGTTAAATTATCAATTTTAGTTTGTAATATTTGTTTTTTATACTCTTTAGCAAGATGATCGTTTAACATTATATATTCATCACTAATTAGCATATACACAATAGGTATAGTTTTATAATTGTTTTTAATAAGCTTATTATAATACTGTAGATCAAACATATGTATATATACATATTAACTTTTAAATCATTTTTTATAACTGTCAGGAACTTTAGTTATAATTTTACCATTTTCTATATAAGCATTCCGTTGTTTTTCTTCAGTAACTTTAAATACACATCTAGTTACCTTATCATTACATAACATCATAGCCAAAGATGATACAACTAAACTAAAAGACCATTTAAAATAATGAATATATTTAAGATCTTTAATTTTATTTAAATATGGTTTAATTTTATTACCAGTCATAAATGTAGTTCTAATTATCATAAAGCAATCATTTGGTATATATGGTTGTCTTAATTCAACTTCACTCAATGGATAATCTTTATCAAATACAATATTATGAAGTTTTTTAAAATCAGTAATAGCATTTTCCTCTGTAATTTTAACAGGAGTATTAAAAGAGTTTAATTTATCTACATCATTTTGAAAATTAGCTTTCAATAAATCATACATACCGAACGAACTAAAGACACATTGATTCGACATTAAACAAAATAAAATATTATTTGCTCTATTATCAATAATATTAAAGAAATCTTCTTTTACTGGTTCTTCAATAATAGTATCATCGTTAAGTTTCATTACATAATCAAATTCATTTGCAATTTCTTCCCAAAATGTAAATAACATATAATACGATAAATTACGATATTCTACATTATACCAATCTGTGGTAATATCTGTTTTTAAAATAGTATTAAATTTATCTTTATCAATATTATCAGGTGTGGATAACTTAATATCTTTAAAAGAAACTAGATTAGAACAATCTGATCTTATGCCTAAAAGTATTTCTTCTTTATCTTCTTTTGATAAATCTTCATTTAAAATATAGACATTATGTTTATGGGTATGATTATAGTTTTTAAATAAGAAATATAAGGTAGTCTTAAGGTATATTTTACGGGAAGATTTAGTAAAAATAAAAATACCGGTTTTCATTTATTGTAAAAATATTGTCATAGCTTTATGTAAAATGAATGTGTTAGACGAAAGATTTAAATCTTTCGCTTTTTCAAGTATTTCTGAAAATGAAGAATATAAAAAACTTTATATAATATCATTACATAATGATGATGATAATATTAAAGATAATATACCTTATATATATACCATATTTAAATTAAAACAAATACAAATAAATAATAATAATTATGAAATACCAAAACTAATAAAACATTTATGTTTTTTAGATAAAAAAACGGATAAACTTATTGTAGATGATAAGACTTTAAATTATATTGATGAATATATAAGAAATCTTTCAAAAATTGAACGATTACTTTTATTAATAAGGAGTGATCTAAACAATATGGATTTTTATATGTTAAGAGCCGTAAGCGAACTTATAGATGATATTAATTTAATTATTTTTGAGTTTGAAATATCTATTAATTTTTTTAAGACAACTGAGAATGTTAATAAACTACAAGATCTTAAACATTTATCAGAAAATATAAAATCAATGATAACCAGCAAGGTAATATATTTAGATATATTAAACTCTCGTATTTTAAGTATAGTTTCATTATCTGCATTACCAGTATTAGTTTTAATGACTATTTGGAGCACTACTGTTAAAAGAGAAGACAGTATTTTATACAAAAATAATTATAAGTTTGCTTATAGATCAACGTATTTATTATCAATATTACTAGTGCTTGGAATTATATACAAATATCGTAAAGATTTTCATTGACATTCACCATTTACACATTTTAAACCAGGAGCACAATCTGTATCATCTCTACATTTTTGAGTAAAATTATTTGCGTTATTATCACGTTTTAATTCAAAATATACAATAAACAAAGCAACAATAAAAGCACTTACAATCAAGAAAAAACTGGTTTGTTTGAAAGACATCATATAAAGATATATGTCGTTTTTAATTATAATAATGGAAAATAATAATACTGAGATTTTATCTGTTTTAAACAATATTAATGAGAATATTAAATTAGTTGTTGAAGAACTTAAAAAATCAAATGATAATAAAATGAAAAATACTCCCAATCTATTTGATTTATTTGGTGGTATGAATTCTCCCGACGAAGAAGAAGAAGATGAAGAAGAAGATGAAGATGAAGATGAAGATGAAGATGAAGAAGAAGAAAGTGAAGAAGCAGAAGCAGAGGAAGAAGCAGAAGCAGAGGAAGAAGCAGAGGAAGAAGCAGAAGCAGAAGCAGATACAACTAAATAGATATTGAATTTTCTTGATACCATTTAATAACATTTGGATGAACTTTAAAAGAATCACGATGAAGATTAATAATTTTAATATTTTCTAATTTTTTACCACGTGACAAAGCAGTATAACCTTGTCCATATTCAAATATTTTAGAACCTAAATCTATTTCTACGTAATCAATAGTAGAGCCTTGACTTTTATGTATTGTGAGAGCATATGCAAGTTTAATAGGCATAAACATAATGGTAAGATTTTTAATATAATTATTTTTATATTCCTGTGGATAATAATTAATTTCGTGTATTAAACCATTTAAGGTTTTTACAAAACAACTAGATTTATTAATATCTACCACAACACCTCTAGTTCCATTAACCAATTCATTTTCAATACTAATATTACGAGTTATCATAACTTGCGAACCTACACATAAAAATATTGTATATTCATTTAATTTTTGTTTTAGATTATCATTAACATCCTTTGTAAAATAGGCAACAAACATATTTGATTTTGGTTCATTTACCAATATTTTTTTTATTTCTTTTTGATTAATTTTATCAACATCCACATTGTTAGGATATAATTTAGTTGGTTTAATATCTGTAAAACTAATTTCTTTATTTTTAATTAAAATATCATATATTTGCTGTGTTAATTTACCAAAACGCAATTTTGCCAAAATTAATTGAAAAAGCTTGTCATCCGTTTGACGGATTAATTCAGTTAATTCAATAATCTTAGGATTAAGCGTAAGCCAAGATGAACTTAGAAAACAAAAGTTATTAGTAACCGGTGGTAATTGAAAGAAATCACCTACAAAAATCATTTGTATCCCACCAAATACTTTATCCGTATTTTTACAAGCTTTAAGTATATCCGAAATAGTATTACAAAGAATACTATCAAGCATAGATACTTCATCTATAATCAATAGATCTAAATCTCTTATTTTTTTATAAGTATCACATTTAGTTGATGTTAATTTCTGAATATGTTTGAAAACATTAGTATCTGGTTTAAGTTTAAAAAAAGAATGTATAGTAGTTCCACCAACATTAATTGCCGCACATCCCGTTGTAGCAGTTATACCAACATTTTTATGAAGTAATTGAGGCATAATTACTTGTAATACAAAAGATTTACCTGTTCCTGGCGAACCTGTTAAAAATATAGTATCACCATTTAATATACTCTGTATAACGTTTTCCTGTTTTTTTGCTAACATTACTATAATCTTATATTATAATTCATTTTTATATAAGATCATCACTGAATAATACCATACAACAGCATATAATACTAAAAAATGTAATATAGCACACAATGAGATTATATTATACCAAACAAGATTATTATTTATACTAAACAACACTATACAACACAATATGATACCATATATTACTATATTATATTTTGTAATATTATATACCATACGACAGTCATTTAAATATAAAAATAAATCTTTATATACTATACAATCTATGTAATTTAGTTGAAAGCGTCATTTCTATATAATGTCTATTATCATTATCATATGCTTGCATATTATGTTTATCTAATATACATTGTATTTTTCCAACAACTTCATTCCATATATAAGTTTGTAATTCTTTATAATTTTTTTCTTTACCCGAAAATCCACTATAATAATCATAATCTTCTTTATATTTCAAAAAATAAATAAAATAACCATAATCACGTTCTATTTCATCAAATAATGCCCATATTAAAGGCGTCTTAATATTCTTACAATGAAATATATATGTGTATTTAGTTTGCATTATATATGTATTAACGTATCAATTAATTTAAGTGTGCTATCGTTTATTATAGATTGCATAGAATTACATATTAATTCTGCTGATTTTCTTATATCTATTTCATTATCTCCATAAGTATAACTAATAGTATTATATGTTTTTGCTGCCAACCATTTTTTAAGATACTCTGCAGAACATCCAAACATTGCACACGTCTTATCTTTACCAAATATTTCATACAATGATACAATCTTATTCTTTGTTTTATTAAAAATTTTCTGTTGATGTATCCATTTACGAATTTTTTTAACATCCAAACTAGTAATATTATTGTTAGGTTTATTCCAGTTTTTCAATGCTTTTATTTTACTATCTACTGTTTTTAAATTATCAAAATTAGTGTTCAATATCATTACACATATTTCATCTTTTGACATAGATTTCAACCATTTAAAAGTATCTTTATAAATTATTTGATTCATCGACATTATGTTTTTATTTTATTATGTTATCATTTTTATTTCTATTTTTTTACGTTTTTTTAAATAACCAACTATTTGTAATAAAGAATCGCACAAGTCATCTGCTTTACTTTTATATTCTTTAAATATACTTTCTAAACGCTCATTGTCTTTTATCATTAAACAACATATTTCTATTGCTTTTTTCTTATTATTCCTATATTGCTCTGCTTTACTACAAGTTTTATCCATCTCATAACCTTCCAATTTTATTGAAGCATTTACTTGAACTATATCAATAACATAATTATCGTAATGTTTTAAATTAAAAAAATAACCATATATTAACATTTGTATGGTTTTCATAACACCTTTAGACGGTTGATTTTCTAATAAAACTAGATCTATTTTTTCATCGTTAATTTCTTTAATTTCACCTATCAATTCATCCATTCTTATGTAGATCATTTGCGATAATTCCGCTATACTAATTGATTTTTTCATTTTTTCAAATAATCTTATAACTTTCCACACAATAAGTTTATTATCTAATAAAACCGAACATCCTAAATTAATAATACCAATATCAAATGAAACTACTAACATTTTATATATTACTTAGTTATTTATTCTTTATAGTGCTTTTCCATCCAATCTACCATTATTTTAAAACCGTGTATTAATGCGTAATCTACCGTTTTAGTATCTATATTAATATAAAATCCTTCTTCATTTGTCGTAGTTGTTATTAAAGAATCGTGATTATTAATTACCAATGTATTATCATTAATTTTACTTGATGTTGATATATAATTTTGTTTTCTATAATATATATTTAATAAATTATTAAAATATTCGAAATTAGTTAGTTTATGACCTTTTTCATATTGCTTCACTGATGTATTAAACTTATGTATTATTGATAATATTTGATTCTTAGGAATATTTGGAAAATATTCCAATAATGTATTACTCGTTATACAACCATCACAATATAAATAACCATCTATTTCTACTGGTGTTGATGCTATAGGAACAGATGAAGATGCTTTTATAGCATCTGCAACTAAGATATCAGGTGTATTATCTGTATTAAATAATGTAAGTTCTCCGGTGCTTACACATAATGCTAATATATGTAAGTTTTTTCCGTATTTTTTAGATATATCAGCAAATGTTAGACCTTTAAATTCACTTAATCCTTCCTCCATTATATCAAAATATATTGATACATCTTGAATACCTTTTTCATATATTATATTAATTAATTTATCATACGGTATTAACTTAAATTCTTCCATTTCTACTAATTTATAAAATAACTTTTCTATTCTTGAGATGTCAATATTTAAAATAATAAAATAAGCAGTTATTGCACCAAACGATACACCTCCTATATCTTTTATTTTAGTAAAATAATGTGGATAGCCTTGCATATATCTTATAATTCCTAAGTTATATAAACCCCATAAATGACTTCCTGATATAAATAAATGTGTTAAATCTGTCATTATTATTTAAATATAATGTTAAACATTTGTTGATCCAAACCCTCCTGTATTTCTTTTAGATTCCAATACTTCTTCTATTTTCATTTCAATAAATTTTGGAAATACTTGCTTTCTCACTATCAACTGACAACACTTAAATGGATATTCAATATCTACAGCATCATCACACACCTTTGTTAATCCTACATACAAATTACCCTTATAACTACAATCTATTATACCTATACTATTACTTAACATATATCCGGATTTCACTATAGATGATCTAGGAACTATTTCAACATAATAACCTACCGGAATATTTAAACAAATACCAGTATCATACAATGTAGTTTTAGAATTAAGTTTTTTATGTTCATTTAAAATACTAATATCATAACCTACATCACTAAAATTAGCTTTCGTTGGAATTATAGCATCTTTGTTAATTTTAATAAAATTAATTACAGGTTGATTACAATCTATTATTTTATTAAAATTACTATCATCATATAAATGTTCCGTAGATTCTGCATACAATTTACCCATTAAATCAATATAATTAACTTTTGAAATTATAATATTATTATCTTTCATTGTATAAGGCACTGTGATCATCTTAAGAAATTCTTCATTATTATACGGAATCTTTAAATTAATATTACTAGTGTCTAAAACACCAACAGCATCTATAATACCTAAAATAACATCAGCATTATACGTAAATTCTTTATATATTTCATAGTTTTTATAAGGAATTGTAGGAGATACTAAATTCCATCCTGTTAAATAATATGACTTTTCCATTTTTATAATTGTTATTCTCTTAGGAGTTTATATCATTTTTATAATATTAAATGTTCAAAAATATATTAAAATACAATAGTGGTTATAAGATCAAGTGTAGAACATTGTGATCCTACAGTCATTTAATATATAATAGAATTATTTACACCACTAAAGGTTAAGATAAACGAAATACCTAAAGATTTTAAGAGTTATAACATTTTTTTTGATATTTATTATTAATAATATAAATATCTTTAAGTTTTTTAAAATATATTTTCTGTTCTTTGTCTGTTAATCTACGAGGACATTTTGAAATTATTAAATTTAATAAAGTATCATCATAATATGAATAAAAATATTCAGTAGTTGGTTTAATACAAGGCTTAATACCTGTAAAAAAATAAACTATTTTTTCCAATATTCTCCATATTCCAATACCGTCATATATATAATTTGTATAATTATTAATTACACCATATTTCATTTCTGGATTAATTGAATGATGATGCGAATGTTCTTTGTGTGATATAAATAATCCATATTTTTGCATAAATTTAACAAATGAATTGTTTTCACAATCTCTTTGATGTGCTAGTCTATGTATATAATTTGCTAATGTTGATACTATAAATAAAGTTATAAAGAAAATATAAATGCTAATATTAATGAAGTTCTAATATTATCAAAGAAACTATTCATTACAATCATTCTAGGATAAAAGTGATGCATTGTATTGTGAAATGCAATATCATTAATAATAGAACTACTTGTATTAAACTCCAAATAATTGTCCTCAAACCAATGAATTAATGCCGTAATAAAATCAGCTATTAAATAACCAATAATTATTTGTATAATAACATTTATAATATTAAGATCAAGTGTAGAATATCGTTATCCTACAGTCATTTAATATATAAAAACATTTCTTTATATATTAAAAAAATGGAAAAACAAATAATAGAATTATTTACACCACTAAAGGTTAAGATAAACGAAATACCTAAAGATTTTAAGAATATAATTCTTAGTAATACGAAATATACATATGATAAATATGTAGATAATGAAATGCTAAACAAAATAGTATTTGAATTAATGAATATCTTAGATGATATTTTAAATAAAATTAAAGATCTAAATATATCTTTTATAACTACAGAAGATAATGTAGAAACTTATCTATATTACAATAATAAAAAAATACAATTTAATAATGATTATTTTGTTAAAACCTCATCATTATACTTAGAATATAAAAATAAATGGTTTGGTATTAAAAGTGATTTTAGTGCTGATATTGATGTAATTCGTGCTCAAGATATAAGATTTTTATTTTTTAAATCTATTTTATCAGCATCTGTATAATAATACGAAATACTAATCATTATGTAAGGCGACATTAAATCATTTTAAATATATAAAATCATTTTTATACCAACCTAAACAACTAAAATAAACTAAAAATAAATATTTATAATAACACTTATCAATACTATAAATTGAATAATCAAATCCTACATATACACTCCATATTAAAAAATAAAATAAATTATCTAATATATCAAGTTCATTTATAGTTACTTTATTATTTTTTAAATATACCACTGAATACGTAAATGGTATAATATGTAAAATTATATTAACAATACCAAAAGAACCTAAAGATATTCCACATCTTTTAGGTATTTTATATATCAACCTAGGATCTAATAAAAACATTGAATGAAACATAATACATATAGTTATATTATTCATAATTACTTGTTTATTATAACAATCTAACCACATTGAAATAATATTCCAAATTGTAAATTGTTTAAAAAACACATTCTTAAATAAATATATATTACTAACAATGTCTAATCCCGAACCAATTATTATAGTTTTATTTATTAATAAAAATAAAGAGTAATTCATTTTCTAATATTACTACTAATAAATATATACTTATATGCTTGATAAAAATCTCATAGAATCTGTCATTTTTTGTATTATTTTAGCTATTGTTTTATATTTTAGTATTACTTATTACAATAATCGCAATCATACTTATGTAAAAGCAGATGATGGTAATCAATATCGTGTTCAAATTACTGAAGATAATAAAGAATCCGCTAACCTATTATCAGATGCTATTACTAGAGTTAAAACCTTACTAGATCATTTAAAAAAATCAGAATCACAAGATATACGCACTAAAACATTACTATCTCGTTTCAATCCTAATAATATAACCGAAAATGATCCACAAGAAATGAAATCAGGTGTTACAAGCTATACTGTTAATAAAGGCGAAAAAATCGTAGTTTGTTTAAGACAACGAAATAATAATTTCGTTGAAATTAATACCCTAATGTATGTTATTATTCACGAATTAGCACATATTTGCGATCTAACATCACAACAACACGATGAAAAGTTTTGGAATAATTTCGAATGGCTTCTAGAACACGCAGTTAATATTGGTATTTATAATTATGTTGATTATAGCAAAGACCAAGAACCATACTGTGGTATGAATATTACTTCTAATGTTTTAAATGACCAATAAAAAAATGATGCGTATAAAAAATTAATGACAATCAATAATAATGAACACAACAACATTTCAAATTGTTGATTGGTATATACCCAAATATGCGGATCAAATTAATACAACTGATGTAGAGAAAAAACCTTATAATTACGATATTCATATTTATGGTGTAAAATCTGATAATAAAACCGTTTTTTGTTGTATTAAAGATTTTAAACCATTCTTTTATGTAAGAGCTCCTATAAGTTTTAAAGAAAAAAACAAAGCTTTTAATTTTATTCAAACACAGCTTTTTAATAAACTACAAGACAAAGCTTACACCTATTACAAAAAGAAATACAATGTTGAGGATAAAATATGTTGTCATAAAATTAATGCAAGACAATGTATACATTGTGGTTATGAAACAGAAGATGCATTATATACAAAAGAATATGATAACTTAGACTATAAATGTGTTAAATTAACTGACTTTTGGGGTTATTCTAAAGAGCCTAGATGTTTTCTTAAAATTACTACATCTAATCTAGGATTATTTAGAAAAATGCAATCTATATTCAATTCCTTTAATCGTGATACATCTTCCAAAGATGTGTGGAAAGAAAAACCAGCTAAAGATATTTGGAAATTATACGAAACCAATATTGATCCTTTTCTTAGATTTATTCACGAAAAAGAAATTAAACCATCTGGTTGGGTTACTATCAATAATGGTGAAGAAATTGCAGATACTAATTGCGATTATGCTTATATCATTACAACAGAAGATATTAAACCCGAACCTATTAATACTATTGCACCCCTACTAATTGCTTCGTTTGATATTGAATGCACGAGTAGTTCAGGTGATTTTCCTATGGCTATTAAAACCTATAAAAGACTCGCACAAGATCTCTGTGAAAATGCAGAATATATTTGTTCAAATGATATCAGTATTATGTCAATCATTAGTAATGTTATGAAAGATGATTTTCAAATTAATAAGACAAATTGTATTCATAAAATTAATATGAAAAACGATCCAAGCCCTAAACAACTTGATGGTATCAAAAGTAAATGTGGAAATATTAAAACTATTCTTCAAAAAATATCTAATGCTAAACTTACACAAAAAGAAATTCAATGGGAAGAAGATAATATCAAAAATATTCTAGCAAAAGAATTACCAAAATTAGAAGGTGATCCTATTATTCAAATTGGAACCACCTTTCATCGTTATGGATCTGACGAAATTATTTATAAACATTTAGTTAATCTAGGTTCTTGCGATAAAATTGAAGGTGTTAAGGTTGTCCCTTGTAAAACTGAAGATAAACTACTTAAAAAATGGAAAGAAATGATGCTAATTATGAAACCTGATATTATAACTGGTTACAATATTATGGGTTTTGATTTTAAATATATTTACGATAGATGTTCAGAACTTTCTATTAACGAAATATTTACATCAGAATTCGGTAAATCTGGTAAAATTGATGCTAATTTTAGGAGTAAAACTCTAACTTCTTCAGCATTAGGTGAAGTAAATACTTATTTCTATGAATTCGAAGGTATCTTAGTTATTGATATGTTTGTTTATGTAAAAGCACCAACAATCCTAACATTAGATAATTATAAACTGGATAATGTTGCCGAACATATATTAGGAGAAAAGAAAGTTGATCTTAAACCTAACGAAATATTCTCAAAGTTTTTAGGCACATCTAACGATCGTGCTGATATTGGTATTTATTGTATTCAAGATTGCATTCTCGTAAATAGATTATTTCATAAAATGAAAGTTTTAGAAAATAACACTGGTATGAGTAATGTATGCCTTGTTCCATTATCATATATCTTTCATAGAGGGCAAGGTGCTAAAATCTATTCTCTTGTTATGTATGAATGCACAAAACGCAAACAAGTAATACCTTCTAAAGAAGTCATTGATGACGGAATGTATGAAGGTGCTATTGTTCTAAATCCTAAAACAGGTATTTATGTTGATGACCCTATTGTAGTATTTGATTATTCTTCGTTATATCCTAGTTCTATGATTGCTGAAAACCTATCACACGAATCACATATATTACCTGAAGATATTAATGAATATATTAAAGACGATAAATTACTTGAAGATACTAAAGACCTTATACTAAATAAAATTGAAATTGACGGTGATCCTCATTACTATATCAAATATCGTAATGGTAAAAAATCTACTATTCCACAGATTCTTGAAATGCTTATAAAACAACGTAAAGCAACTAGAAATAAAATTGAATATAAAACTGTTAAAACAACCACCAATGAATACAGTGGTATATATAATTCTAGCAATAATACTATAAAAACTACAGACGAAACTATTAATATTACCGAAGAAATTGTATCTATTACAGATACTTACAATGATTTTGAAAAAGCAGTATTTGATTCACTTCAATTAGCTTATAAAATTACTGCTAATTCATTATATGGACAAACCGGTGCTAAAACATCCCCTATTTATATGAAGTCTATAGCTGCCTGCACAACTGCTACTGGTAGAAATATGATTATGAAAGCTAAAGATTTTGTTGAAAAAAATTACAATGCTGATGTTATTTACGGTGATACTGATTCCATCTTCTGTAAATTTAATCTAAAACATAAAGGTAAAGAAGCCGTTCCTGAAGCTATTGAAAAAGGCTTAGAAGTTGAAAAAGCTATAGCAGAACATCTTAAAGATTACAAACCTCAAGCTCTTAATTACGAAAAAGTTCTATATCCTTTCATACTTTTCAGTAAAAAACGTTATGTAGGACTATTATACGAAACTGATCCAACTAAATGTAAGGAAAAAAGTATGGGTATTGCTCTAAAACGTAGAGATTATTCCAAAATAATGAAAGAAGTTTATGGTGCTGTTATCAAAAAGATACTATGGGAAAATGATTTACCGGGTTCTTTCGAAATATTAGATAACCATTTACAAAAAATTGTTAATGGTGATGTAGATCTTAATAGTCTTGTAATATCCAAAACATTGAAAAGCACATATAAAGATCCTACGAAAATAGCACATAAAGTATTGGCTGAAAGAATAGCTGAAAGAGACCCCGGTAATAAACCACAGATTAACGACAGGTTAGCTTATATTTACATTGAAAACGAAGATCCTAAATCACTACAAGGTGATCGTATTGAAACTAAAGATTTCATATTAGAAAATAAAGATACTGTTAAACCTGATTATCTACATTATATTAAAAATCAAATTATGAACCCCGTAGTCCAATTATATACACTTTGTATTGATCAAATACCAAATAATACATTTCCTGTTGATTATTGGAAACGTGAGGAAGATAAACTAAAACTGAAAGAAATCTATCAAGATTATGATAAGCGAATGTCAAGAATTGAAAGTCTTAAAGAACAACACGTTCAAAAATTATTGTTTGAACCTTATATTCGTCTTCTTGAAAAACCAGTATATGATAAAGAAGGTAATATTGTTAAAAAACGTATTACATCCTCACAAAAAGAAGTTGTTAATTTAGATTTTAAATCAAAGAAAGATGAATTAGAAAATGTAGAAATAATGGTTTTAGTTAAAGGTGATACTAAAAATAGTAAATTAACTGTAACAATTGGTGATATTAAAACTGAATATAATCACAATAAAAAAGATAAAAAAGAACTTTTAGTTGTAAATGCAATTAAAGATTATATTGAAATACACACAGATAAATATCTAATTTTTAAGATTAAAGGATGTGCGAGTCTTATAAATGAATATGCTAAAATAAAAGAAATACAAATAGAAAACTCAAATAAATCTTGGTTGGATTTAGGAGCTCCTACATTAATTATGTTTCAACCTATTATCGGTTATTATTATAGAATGAATATTACTAGCGTATAAATAGTTATTTTATAAAAAATATAAATGGCGTATTTATTTATCTTTAGAATAATTTTATTAATTATTATTTTTATAGTATTTTTAATTCCATATGTTTATTTAAATTTTAATTCTTGGTGGATAGAACTTATGACTAAATTATTGTTAAAAGTTGCTAATTTTAAAAGTATTAAAGTTAATAATGTTAAAATATTTAAACATTACATAAATACTGATAAAAAATTATTAGTAATTGCAAATCATAAATGTTTATTTGATTGTTTTATTTTACTAAATAGTTTGCAAGATATTGGATTTATGTTAAGTAAAACGGGTGGTAATTTAATGCCTTTTATTACTGCTATTAACAAAAAATCAAATTCTTTTTTTTATGAACCAAATAAAGGAACTAAAACTTTAATAGATAAAATAAATACACGAAAAATAAATGATAATATAATTGTTGTATTTGCTGATAGTATGAATCCTATACCTGTTGGTAAAAATATAGCACCATTTAAAACAGGTGCATTTCATGGTAAATTTGATATATTACCTGTTGTTATTAAATATAAAAATGCAACTATAGATCCTACATTTAGATGGTATAAAGGAGAACATCCATTTGTTGGTTTGTATAAAATATTATTAGATGGTAAATGCGAAGTTATAACAGATGTAATGGATCTAGTAAGTTGTGATCAAAATATGAGTGTTGAAGAATATCGTGATTATGTATATAACTTAATGAATACAAGATATGATGAATTATAAATTTAAACATACTATACCAATGTATAAGACAACACCATTTATTAAATGCCAAACAAATGCATTTTGTTTTTCCCAAGATATATGATATGGTTTTTTTTTATATTTTTTGTGGTTATTTAATAACATTATAATATTAACAAATAATAATGTTAAAAAAATTAGTTTTGAATTAAAACACTTTAAACTTTTAAATATTGTAAAAATTATTTTTAAAAAACTTATTGAATATGTAAGATGAATTAATACTTTTAAATCTATATTAATATATATCAATATAAATAAAATATAAATAATTAAACATATTATACTATTTGGATATAATATATAGAAAGCAATAAGAAAAATAATAGATGTATCAAATTTATATATGATTTCCATTAAATCTAAATTATCTTCAATTTCATGATCATACATATGAAACAAAGACGATGATACGCATAACAATAAAAAACTTATTCTTAAAAATGTATTCTTTAATATAATTGATATTATAAGAAAAAAAACAGGAGAATATATAAATATATTATTCATTTAATTAAAAAGAACACTAAATATATTATAATCATAATACAGTTGATAAAATAAAATATATGTATGAATTAATATTCCATAATCAATAAAAATATGTCTTGTTGATATCCAAATTAAAATAAAAAATGGAATAATACACAACCATAATAAAAACTTATTTAAATTATAATTAATTCTTAGTGTAAAAGATAATGTATATATAATTCCAAATAAAATATCATTTAAAGAAAACTTAAAAAATGAAATTTTAATAAAGTAATGAAAATAAAATGGAAAAAGTAAAGCAATACTATAAATTATATGATAGTATTTACTATTACATTTCCCTTTTCTAACTAATGTCATTAAAAATGGTGATAATTGAATTGCATATAATGGTAAAAAAGTATATGTTGGATCTGGTATAACTGAAAATAATGTAGCACCAAACTGTCTTTTAGCATATTCAAGTTTAATTTTATTTATTTGATTTTTATTTAAATGTTCTGGATATGGCATTGCATTTGTTGTTCTACTATCAGTAGAACCATATTTTTTAGTTATTACATTTGATAAATGCAAAACTAAAATAATTAATCCTGTTTTAAATAAAATTTCAAGATATAAATCTATTTGTATATTTACTAGATGAAATAATGTCATTATTACGTGTCTTGATGCAAATAACAAAGAATGATATCTAAATTCAGTCCATATCATAGGAGAAGTATAATTACGATTTTTAGGTAGTCTAAATTGTAATGATAATAAAGGTAAAATTAAATGACTTAATATAGCTAAAATATCAATTGTTTTATTAGCATTTACTGTAAATACAGACCTATATAAAATTATATTGTATAATCTTAACATTAAATTTAATAAACATATAAATCCAAAAATAGAATGTAAATGAAAAAAATCATGTGATGTAAATAGTTTTGCCATATTTAAATAAAATATTGTATAATTATTTTATATAACCTAATGGATACAAGATATGATGAGTTATAAATGCTACTAGCGTATAAATACTTATTAATTATTTTTATTAAAAAGATAAATGGCGTATTTATTTATCTTTAGAATAATTTTATTTACTATCTTATATATTATATTCTACATTGGATATGTATATTGTGGATTAGGTAATTGGTGGATTACATATATAACTAAATATGCTTTAAAAGTTGCTAATATACGTAATGTAAAAATAAATGGTGAAGATAAAATACAAAAATTATATGAAAGTGATAAAAAGTTTATAGTTGTATTAAATCATAGAACTATTTTTGATATGTTGATCTCTTTTTATACTAATCCTAATGTTTGTATATTAACTAGTATTCCAGGTGCTAAAATATTCCCCGGGATGTATACACTTAACAAAAAGATTAATAGTATTATTTTTGATTCTACTATCAAAGGACAAAAGGTAACTGATCTAATTTATGATCGTATATCTAATAGAAAACCTAAAGATAATATGTTAGTTATTTATCCTGATGCTATGGAACCCATACCTGCCGGTAAAAATATAGCACCTTTCAAAACAGGTGCATTTAGAGGCAAATTCGATATATTACCGGTTGTTATTAAATATAAAAATGCAACTATAGATCCTACATTACATTGGTATAAAGGAGAACATCCTGCAATGTGTTTTTCTAAAGTCTTATTAGATGGTAAATGTGAAGTTGTAGCAGATGTAATGGATCTAGTAAGTTGTCAGGAAAATATGACTGTTGAAGAATATCGTGATTATGTATATAACCTAATGAATATAAGATATAATGAATTATAAATAATAAATGGGTCAGGGTCCAAGCACACCAAATACTATTAAAACTCATCCTAATTCAATCAATAATAAAGATATATCAGATATAAATGATACAAAACTATTAAAATATATTAAATGTAATTATTATACAGCTAAAGAATACAAAGATATTGATAAAAACTTATTACCTAAACATATGTGCAAAATACGTAAAACAGTTAATCTTGGAAACACTAAAATAAATAACTCTACTATACGAACTAATATTCTAAAATCTTTAGATTATAATACCAAAAAACACGGTAATAATATCGAAATGTATCAATTTACTATGTCTCCAGACCAATTACAAAAATTAGAACAAATTATTGATAATATATTATTACAATTTAGTAAAACCATTATTGGTGGTAAAATACCAGGACCTATTTATGTTGCTTATTCTAAAATATTAGATTATAATGGATCTTATATAACACGGTATTGTGATAAAATTAAGAACGATAATAATGATCTTAAAAAACAGTTTTTTACTGAAATTGTTAATCAATTAAAAAATAATAATAATAAATCTATTGTAGATAAAACTATATATGGTCGTTATGTATGGAAAGGTAATATAGATTTAATTATTTTAATCCCAAATATGAATAATTTAAATAAAATACATACTAATATGTTTGATTATTTTATACATAATGAAATTAGTAATTATTTAGTTAATCATAATTTTATGAATAATATTATACCAACTGATAATTCAAAAGTTCCTACGTTTTTACGCAAATTTGCAAATAAAGAAAGCAATTTTGAACATGATTCAAACAATATATGCTATTTTCATGGTTGCACTACTTCCTCTATTGAAGAAAATATTAATGCAATATTACCTAATTTTAGTGAAGACAAAAGCACAATGAAAGCCAATGTTAAACTTACTAAAGTTTATTTACCTAATAAATGTTTACGACCAATTGATTATGCTAAAAATGGCTATAATCCAAAAGGTGATAAAATACGTAATAAATTTAGATTTAAATATAATGTTGATTATACTGATATTGTATTTGAAATGATTTTTTGTTTAGCAATTGATTGTATGTTTAAAAATTCACATAAAAAAAATGGTATTGCGAATAGATGGGACAATTATATTAAATTACTTAATAAAGATCCTAATTTATTACAAGCAGATGAAATATGCGATGATCATATCATTTTACATATGAATAGCTACATTTTTGAATGTATTAAAGGAACACCTCCACCTGAAAAAAAAGATGATGAAGACGCTGTTGAATTAGCTATTAAACCTATAAAAATTAAAAAAAATCACTATACAATGTGGAATAATGATGTTATGAAAGAACTTGCTAAACGTAATAAAATATTTCCAGGAATACAACAATTTATTTATCCATTTTTTCAAATTAATATTAATAAATCATTAATTAATAATATAACATTTTATTTACCTTGGGGTAATAGATTACTTACAAATAAAGAATTTATTACTAATGGTGAATTAAAAACTGAAATTAAATCACATAATAATACATATTCATTATTTACTAATCAATATGGTGAAATTAATCTTAAAAAACATAATACCATTATTAAAAAATTTAGTTCTTTTCGATTTCCAAACGGCAAATATGCTATTTCTTTAACATCCGATTGTAAAATAACTGTAAATACGTTAAATAATGATAAAGCTGTTGTTGTTACCATTAAAATAACAGAACAAACTAAATATAAATTACCATTGTCTCTAGTAATATCTGATAATGGTAATATTATAGTTTATGAAAATGGCTTTAATCCAATACAATTATTAACTAATTTTATTGTTTCAAATAGTTCTTATACAAACGATATTAATAATATTAATAAATATGGGTTATGGAATTATTTATCTCAATCAAATGAATCAAATCAATCAACCAAATCAACCCATTCAACCAAATCATCACAATTAAATTCTAGTAAATATGCAAAATGTGAATGGATTACCACTGAAATAGAACCTTTTACAAATAAACAATGTAACGATAAAATAACCATATTAAATGAAATTTCAGACAATAATCGTTTATATAGTAGTAATAATAATTCCAAATATTATACTAATGCAAAAACAATATATGAAAGTTGTAAATGGAATACTAACGAAATAATACAATAAGTTTTTATCTTTTTGATTTGTAAATAATAATGGATATTTTAGATTTATATTTCAAAGATCATAAATACCCCTTAGTTAGCCATCAACTTGATAGTTATAGAGAATTCCTAAGAGCTTATATACCTAATATCATATGCAGTAATAACCCAATTAGTATGATAAAAACACAAAATGATAAGATGATTTTTAAATTAGAAATTGAGATTGGTCATAATAATAAAATCTATGTTGATAGACCTATAATTAACGAAAATAATAAAGACATATTATTAACACCTAATGAAGCAAGATTACGTAATTTAACATATCAAACTAACATATATGCTGATGTTAAATTTAAATTTTATGATAGAAATGACTTTACAACCCCTGTTAAATTTGACGATGATAAAGATACTTTATTTGAAAAAATGTATATTGGATCTGTTCCTATTATGCTTCATAGCGATGCTTGCATTCTTCACGGTAATAATAAAAAAGTTTTAAGTGAAATGAAAGAATGTCGTTATGATTACGGAGGATATTTTATATTAGATGGAAAAGAAAAAGTTGTTATATCACAAGAAAGAATAACTAAAAATAGATTATTTTTACAAAAGTTAGATGAAGGAGATGATTTTAGTCATAAGGGTTATATATCTTGTATAGCTGAAAAAGGCGAAGGTTCTCTATATCCTAAACGTTTTGAAATGAAAATGTGGAAAAAACCAACAAAAATAGAATATAATGATCGTATAAGCAATAGATATATAAAAGAACTCGGATTTTCTGACGTTCTTAATGTTGTATCACAAATTAAATACCAAAATCAAGGTTCAACTGTCTTTAATATGGCAAAAATAGGAATTGATATTCCTATCATTTGTTTATTTAATTTCTTAGGAATACTGACAGATTACGATGTTTATGAAACAATATTCGGTAATCCAGATGATCATACAATAGAGCAAAAAAATAAATATGAAGAGTTTTTAAGACCTTGTATAATAAGTGCAAATGAATTTACTACATTTAACAAAATGTTCAATTTAGTAGATTATATATTTGATCATAACATAAGTAATATTAAAAGCAAAGAAATTATTAATGGTATTCTTAATTTAGATCTATTTCCAAATATAGAATCTTGGGATGGTAAAGTTAAATATTTAGGCTATATGGTTAAACAATTTGCTTATTTTACTTTTGGTTATTTAGAAGAAACAGACAAAGATAGTTACTTTTATAAGCGTATTGATGTTAGTGGTGCTATGTTAGCAGATTTATATAAAACTACATATGCGAAATTTACTAAAGCAATAAGAGATAAAATAGATAGTAAATATAATTATAGTAGTATTATTAATATTGATGCTATTAATTCTACCGATGATACTATAAATATTAAAATGTATAAGAAATTTATGGGTAATAGCGATGATGTTCGTAGAATATTACCATCAATATATATGAGCGAAACATTTGTAAAATCTTTAAAAGGTAAATGGGGATTATCTGATGCTAATCCTGATGATTGCGAAGAAGGTAAGGTTCAAGATTTGTCTAGAATTAGCTATTTAGGGTATTTATCCCACGTTAGACGTGTTAATATTGATATTGATAGAAGTCTTAAATTATTTAAATCACATATGTTACATATTCATCAATTTGGTATTATCTGTCCATATGAAACACCCGATGGTGGTTCTATAGGATATTTAAAGAATCTTGCATTACTTGCGAAAATTACTGCAGGAACTAGTCAAGATGATATACTAAAATGTTTAATTGATAGTACTGTTTTTATAGATTTAGAAAATTGTAGTGCAAAGATTTTAAATAAAGTTAAAACAACTTTGCTATTTATAAATGGAACTTTAGTAGGCACAACACATAAACCAATTATTTTAAATAGATTTTTAAAAGCTTGCAAAAAAACAGGATCTGTTAATATTTTAACTGGTATCATTTTAGATCGTCTTAATAATGAAATACGTATTTTAACAGAACCAGGTAGAGCAATGCGACCACTACTTATTGTTAAAAAATCAAAGATTCATAATTGTAAAAAAGACGATAACTGGTTTAATCTACTATTAGGAACTTATCATACAGATAACGATTACACTGAAAATATTTATACCAAAAATGGTTATAAATCACCTTTTAAAGATAAAAATAAAGATCTACTTGAAACAATTGAAGCAATGGAAAAACACTGCGGTGTTATAGAATATATTGATATCGAAGAAACCGATATTTCATATATTGCTATGAATGAAACTGCAATTAATAACCAACATACACATTGTGAAATACATCCTTCTACAATGTTAAGCGTTGTTAGTGTTAATATACCAATGTGTAATCATAGTTTTGCTGCACGTAATATTTTCCACGCTTCTCAATCCAAACAGGCAATTGGTGTTTATGCAACTAACTTTAAAGATCGTTTTGATACTGCAGGTTATTTATTACATTACTCACAAAAACCGATCATTACTACAAAACCATCTAATTTAACACAAAGTGAAAATATGCCAAACGGCACTAATATTATTGTAGCTGTTATGTCTTATTCCGGTTTTAATCAAGAAGATAGTTTAATGATCAATCGTGGAACTATTGAAAGAAGTTTTGAAGAAATTAGTTCTTTTAAATCTGTTTCGTTAAGTATTTCAAATAAAGATGTTAATGAAAAAGAATATTTCTGTAATCCTAAAGATCTAGTTAATAAAGGTATTAATGTAAAAGGTTTTAAGAAAAAAGCAAATTATTCTTATTTAGATGAAAATGGTTTTATTAAAAAAGGAATACACATTCCACCTAATATGGATGTTATTGTTATAGGTGCTATCCTTGAAAGAACAGTTATCAAAACTGAAAAAAAAGGAATGTTTGATAGAGCAGTAACTGAAAAAGAATATGTTGATATATCTGTTATGACAGACATATCCGCTTACGGTATTATTGATGATGTATATGTTTCCAGTAGAACTTTAAAAAATAAAGATAAAATATGTAAAGTGCGATTCTTAAAAATTAAACAACCCGAAATTGGTGATAAACATTCTAGTAGACACGGACAAAAAGGTGTTATAGGTCGCATATTTGATGAAGAAGATATGCCTTATACAAAAGATGGATTAAGACCAGATATAATTATGAATGCTCACGCATTTCCTTCACGTATGACAATAGGACACGTTGTTGAAAGTGTATATGCTAAAGTATGTTGTCTTAAAGGTGTTCAAGGTGATGGAACTGTATTTGTTCCATTTGATCGTGAGAAAATGCAAGACGATTTAGTGCGGTCTGGATTTGAAAGAAATGGAACTGAAATAATGTATAATGGGCTAACCGGAACACAAATTAAAAGCGAGATTTTTATTGGTCCCGTTTATTATTTTCGCCTTAAACATATGGTTTCTGATAAAATTAACGCTAGAGGACACGGTGCTTTCGCTCCTAAAGAATTCTTGACCAGACAACCAACCCACGGAAGACGTAAAAGTGGTGGTCTGCGTTTAGGTGAAATGGAACGTGATGTATTATTAGGACACGGTGTATCTTCATTTATTAAAGAATCTTATATGGAACGTTCAGATAAATTTTCAATGCTTATCGATGAACACGAAGGAACACCTATCACCAAACCAACACTTAATATGGCAAAGGTTGATATACCTTACACTTTCAAATTATTATCACAAGAATTAAATACTATGAGTTTAGATATGAAATATAACACCATTAATACTATTGAACATAATAATCTTAATAGTATTGAACATTTTTCAGATAATGATGATAATGACGATGATACTATTTATTTTGAAGATACTGAAAAAAGCGAAGAGTTATATAAAGAATTTATGTCTTATGTCAGCAAAAAAAACGTTAAAAAAACTAAAAAAATTGATAAGCCTGATAAGCCTGATAAAACTAAAAAAACTGATAAGCCTAAGAAAATAAAAGGCGGTTATATAGAAGATTCGGATGATGATCTAAATTCAGATAGTGATGATAGTGATAATCAACATATTGATATAGAAGATTTTGAAAAAACTGATGATGCTGATGGTGGTTATACAGAAAATGATGAAAACATTGGTGATGCTGACACAAATGTTGATGGTGAAACAACTGAAAATGATGAAGAAACTACTGATGCTGTAACAAATGTTGATGGTGAAACAACTACTGATGCTGTAACAAATGTTGATGGTGAAACAACTACTGATGCTGACACAAATGTTGATGGTGAAACAACTACTGATGCTGTAACAAATGTTGATGGTGAAACAACTACTGATGCTGTAACAAATGTTGGTGATGAAGGAACTACTGATGCTCTAACAAATGTTGGTGGTGAAACAACTACTGATGCTGTAACAAATGTTGGTGATGAAGGAACTGCTGATGCTCTAACAAATGTTGGTGGCGAAATAGAAGAAAATGAATATACAAACAATGAGATTATTGAAAAAATGATCATTGAATTAAAATAAATATACTAAATAAATAATGCAAGGAGATACTATTTTTCTCTTAGTTTTTATATTTATAGTTCTTATAGCAGTTGGTATAATAGGCGTATTATACTTTATGCACGTATCAAAATATGATGAATCTAATACATTTTACAAAAATCTTTTAGAAATTATTAAAGATAATCCTAGTTTATCTAATGATCTAGAAGATAAATTACTTGATAAAGATTTTAATATTAATGATGTATCTACTAGCCAACGTGATCTTTCAAATATCTTTGGTGCTAAACTATTTAATGATCAACAACGTGAATTAGTTAAAGATGCCAATAAAGAATATACAGATGGAAAATTAAGTAATCTTAAAGACACTAATGAATATACATATCTTAAGAATTCTTATGCTGTTATTAAAGACAATGACAGACTTTCAAATATATATAATAATTCTACAGGTGCAAATGAATTTAGCAGTAATTTAGATTCATCTTATGCATTTTTTAAAGGTGCTCACAATCAAATTGATACTAATACATATGTTAGTATGATTAGTTCAAATTTACGTTATGATAGTATTTTAGGTGATGGTAGTGTATTAAGTAATTTAGATGCTTTTTATAGTATTAATACTAATGCTAATACAATTGAATTAAAAACTGGTAAGGAATTTAGAATTGATATTAGTGAGTTGAAATTGTGTAAGGGTGATCCTAGTGGTACTAATGTCAGTTGTTCTAATCTAGATTTTGATAAGTTAAATTCCTCAAATTTGTTTGATTAGTTATTTCCTAATAATCCCAAATAAATAGATCTTATAATAATAATAAGAATGAAAACAATATTATTAATAATATTAGCTATCATAGCTATAGCTACTATAATTACATTGATATTATGTAAAACTAAAGAAGCATTTACTCAAGATATTTACGATTTACGTAATTCAGAACCTAACGATATTATAGATTTTAATTACGGCGAATATAGTTATGCAACTACTTCCATCAATCCTGATCCAACCCTAGATCCAGTTAGCCAGCCTGTGTTAGCATCGTTTTGTTTTAAATCCCAAGGATTTTTAAAACAAGAATGGAGACCTGAATATAATAATCCTTTGGAAATTATTAAAAACGAAATACCTATAAGAACATCTCCAGCTATCCACGATATAACAGATTTAATAACCAGACAAACAATATATAATGCTATCAAACAAGATCTAGATCATTTTAAACAACATAATCCTGAATTATACAGTAAAGTGCAAAAAATAACACCTAATACAGATGAAAATCAAAATATAATTAAAAATAGTATAATGGTAGGACCCGTTTATGCTATTTTTATTCATCATCCATATTATATTGAAAATAATATAGAAGAATCTAAAAAATATTACAAAGATATTTATTTTAATAATAAAGACTCTAAGGATTTTACTCCTGCATATGCCATCTATAATAATGGTGATTTTGATACTGAAAAAAATACAGATGTTAATGCAACAAATATAAAAACACAAATGTTATTATTATACCCATTATACGATAAATATAAAGATGAATTATATCAAGCCAAGTGTGATTATTATAATTTAGAACAAAATGGAACTGATAGTGAAGGAAATATCAAAATAAAAGATAATACTAATTTATTATTTAAACAACGTCCGTGTTTTTCAGGTATCACTGAAATGATGAGGTATTTTAAATCAGCTTCTTATTATCAAAACCTACTATATTGTTCTGAACAAATATGTAATGATAATGAATTAAAAGAATTTTCGTTAAAATTCAAATTATCAAATGATGCTAATTGTTTTATTAAATGTAAAGGATCTTTATCAATCTCAAATACAGATATGAAAATTGTATGCGGATGTGCCAGTCAATTCAATGTTGATGATCCTGTATATCCTGAACAAAGTGAAGAACCTGAACAAAGTGAAGATACACAAGAAAAATCATTTACAATTCCGGATGATTTCAGTGTTCCTGAAGATAATCAATATAATACAAGATGTAAAAGCACATTTAATACAGAAATAGAAGATGAAAAATATTATATATATGGTTTTGGTTATAGAATAAATGAAGAATTAGTTGTAAATAATGAAATAGGTAGAGTAACAATATCACAAAATGATATAATAAAACTTAATGAGTCTATTAATCCTACAAAAATAACTGAAAATGGTAAATCATATTTAGAGTTAATTAATAGATGTGATACTTAATCACTATCAGAACGAAAGTCATCTTCATCACTATGTTCATAATTATTAACGGTTTCCCAAAAATCTAATATCTTAGGTTTATAATATTCTTTCCAATTATTTTTATCAAAAACTATACGTTGGACTTGCATCTTACGTAGCTTCCAATAAATTATGTTTCCATCATTTAAGTTCAAAGCACTTAAATAACATTCTAAAGGTGTAAGACCAATTTCAGTATAAAAATCAAACTTACAATCATCATCTTTATCAACCACAATTATACCACAATACTTTTCTTCCAATTTTAAAAACTCCTCTTTTGTTTCCACTATTTCAAATTCAAACTCTGCAAAATCACAATCAGTTAATTTACATACTGCCATTTGACCTTGTATTTGCGCCATATATTCTTTTTTAACATAATCTTCTTGTATCTTACGACTTATAGGACATTTAATTTCTAGCATAACACCCAAAGCAGTTATACCATCAGGAGATGCTCCGTAAAACTCAATATCTTTATCAGTTGATCTTATAACACCAAAATCATATACCGTAATATCATTGTGTTCTTTCGCATAAATATTAGTTGCTATAGGTTCAAACATTATACCCCACGTTAATGCTTTAGCTTTAATACGTTTAACAATCTTTTTAGCTTTAGTTTTTACCAAAGTTTTACTTTTAATAATAGCATTATATGTATCACTCGCTGTTAACATATTTTTACGCATATCAAACCATTCATCACTTCTTTGAACAACTACAGGTAAAGTCTTCAAATGCTTTAATTGTTTTCTATTTTTTTTAATTTTTATAATAGCATCTTTAAACTCGTCTTCAGTTACATTATATACAGCATCGTAATCTTTTACTTGAGGTAATTTTCCTTTCATTTTATAAATTGACCATATCAAAGCTTCAATGTTTAATCCCATTTTTATAAAAAAATAACTTCTCTTCTTTTGTTAGAAAATTAGGATCCTTCTCTTTCTTTCTTGATTTAGGTTCTTCCAAAGATTCCAATTTGTTTTTTAATAAAATATCTAATATTGTTACTGAACTCATTTATTAATTAAAATATAATGCTTATATGCTTATATCATTTTTTTTTAAAAAAACCTTTTGCCATATCACCTAATTTACCCAAAGCGGTATCACCTAAAACCTGTTTTGCGTTATCACCTAACAAATCTTTAGCTGTATCACCTAAAACCTGTTTTGCGTTATCACCTAAAACCTGTTTAGCTTTATCACCTAAAACCTGTTTTGCGTTATCACCTAAAACCTGTTTAGCTGTATCACCTAAAACCTGTTTTGCGTTATCACCTAACAAATCTTTAGCTGTATCACCTAAAACCTGTTTTGCGTTATC
>ERZ651776.105-NODE-105-length-115162-cov-18.201356_pt1 | contig 115162 bp, 88 predicted proteins | sample MGYA00514761_ERZ651776 | MGnify/ENA metagenome assembly ERZ651776 | reverse complement strand
CGCTCTTTACTGCAATTATTGTGCTGTTTTGGACCCTCCTACGACATACTTTAACTGATCGTGGGAGTCATTGCCAAACAATCGAGTTATGCAGCCATTGCGTTAGGCGTGGGGTTGGTCCTCGGCGCGGCCAATAACATGGCAGTTCTGCCACGGGCATTCGAAGGCAAGGAAGAAATTTGGGGGTTGGTCCGAATCATGACTTCTTGGGGGGTGATTTGTGCCGCTCTCGCAACCTTAGGAGCTCCTGGAGCCATCGTCCGCTTCCTCAACCGATATTCCGACAAGGAAAGAGATAAGGCCCTCAATTCAATTTTGGCCATAGCGTTAGCGGGACTGACCCTGACGTTGGGAACCATCTTAACATTCGGCGAATACTGGGTGACAAAACTAGACCCAACGAATGCAGATTTATTGACCGCGCATGCTCCTTGGTTTTTGGCCATCATGGCCATCATGAGTCTTCTCCACATATTCCGGTCGTTGCTCACCTTGGCATTGCGAACCGGCTACGTCTCATGGATTGATGAAGTCTGGCAAAAATTAAGCTACGTCAGCCTGGCAGTTTTGTTGTTTTTCGACGCCATTCCCCTCCATGCTTTCGTTCCGATGTACGTGGCAACCTATGGGGTTTCGTTGGTGCTTTTAGGCATCCCCAATGTTCGGTTGTTTCAACGTATCAGCGCCGGGTGGAACAGGCAAGACATGCCTCAGTTTTTGGAATACAGCGGTTTTAGTCTTTTTGCTGGAAGCACCATCATCATCGCTATGCAACTGGATTCTATCATGATTGCGAAATACCTCGGTCTGGAGGAAGTTCCGATGTACACCATTGGATTTTTCATCGGTTCCGTCGTGGGCATGCCCGGGCGAGCTACGGTGAATATCGTCAAGGGTGTCTTGGCCGATAAAGTGCACGCAGCAGATGATGGCTCGATTGACCGTTTGAACAAAAGGACAGCTCGAATCAACGTCTTGTTGATGACCTCTTTGATGGCAGGGATATGGGCCGCTTTTGATCCATTCCAACAACTCTTACCGGAAAATTACCGTGGGCTTGAATGGGTGTTTGTCTGCATTGGGCTCTCCCGCATTATTGCAGGGCTCAACAACAGCAACAACCAGCACCTAGCGCTAAGTGAACATTACCGGTTGGTGTTGCCTGTCAACATCGCTTTGGTGGCCGTAACCATCGCTATGAACTATCTGTTTCTGGTAATCTTTGAATGGGGCCTGAGTGGCGCAGCCTTGGCCACTTTGGGAACATTCGTTTGGAACAATGCCTGGCGATTGTGGCTCGTAAACCGAAAGCTTGGCGTGCACCCATTCACCTGGTCCTTGCCGGTCATTGGTGCCATCGGTCTCGTGTTTGCCACTTTATTCCACTGGGAAGCTGGCCAACTGGGTCTTCATCCATTAGTGGAAGCAAGCATTCAGGGAACACTGGCTTCTGGTGGATGTTTCGTCGCGTGCTATGGGTTGGGCTTCTTCCCTGAGCTCAGAGCCGGAATCAAGCATCGCCTGCCTTGGTGGCCTTGAGCAATCGCCTTTAGTTCTGGCGCAACCACGTTTGGGTCCTAAACAAAAATAGGATGTAGCCCCGGACTTTTAGTTCGTCCATGTTGTCCTCATCCAGCCACATGACGCAGTCGTAGATTTTTCCGTTTTTAGGGTCGCAAATGGTCCCGTCTTCCCACTCCAAGTCATCACCATCCTGAACCATATCGCGCACGATTTCCATGCCGAGTGCCGGCTGGTCCTTTCGGTCGTCCTCGCATTCATCGCAAATGGGGTTTTGGTCCTCTTCAGGCAAACGAAACAGTTCAATTACCTGACCATAAAGCTTGCCGTCTCGCTCGGTAATTTCCACAACACTCTTGATCCGACCTGTTTCATCATCGATGGTTTTCCATTTCCCCAAGACGGGATTGGTTTGGGCTCCAGCCATGAAGGTAAACACGAGCATTGCAAGGGTGGTGAGTGCGTATTTCATATGATTTCATTTTTTTTTTCAGCATCCTGCCGCGCTCGGTGCACGGCGGCATTCAGTTCATACCCCAATAATAAAATGGAACTGTTAGAATTCAACCATAAAAGGGTGATCAAAAGCGTTCCGATGGACCCATACAGGGAATTGTACGAAGCAAACTGGTCGATGAACCAGGAAAACGTGAAGGTGATCAAAATGAAAAGCAACGTGGTTCCCGTTGCACCGATGGACCACCATTCAAGCCGTTTCGAAGTAAAGCGACCCGCATTATACAAAATGGTCACTGCCGTGTAGATCAATCCGAATGAAAGCACCCAACGCGCCACCGTTAACAGGGGAAGATTGACTTCCTGGAGCCACCCCCGCGTTTCTGCCCAGGCAAGAACATCCCCGGCAAACCCGATGAGGAAAATCGCCACCACAAGCAAAATAGAAAGCACCAGAAGCAACCCTATGGAAATCAATCGAAAAACCAGCCAGTTTTTTGGGCGACCCGCCACGTGCGCGCTTTCACCAAAACCCACCAAGATGGCGTTCACACTATTCGAAGCATAAAAGAGAAGCAAAATCACACCCACGGATAAGAGGGTTCCCTGACGCTGCACAATCAGGTCAGTTACGGTTTGTTCGAACAGCTCTATGGCTTGTTTGGGGAAGAACTGTTCGAGACTCATCAACACTTCCTCGGTCTCTAAAGGAGTGTAGGGAATGATGCTGAGTAGCAGAATCATTGCCGGAAAAAAAGCCACAAACAACTTGAAACTGATGGCCGCTGATCGAGTCGCAACAGAGCCGTTCACCAGGCCCAGGAAAAAAAACCGTCCCACATCGTACACATTCATGGATTTGTCCTTCCAAGGCTTCAGGGATCTGAGTGCACGACGGATGTGGTCAAAAACCCGATTGCGCTGAACCCATCGGAAAAAAGGCCGGTCTGGGACTTGGGGTGGCTCGAGCTCAGGCATTGAAATATGCTGTTGATTTGAGACTGAAGTCCATTCCTTTCACGCTGTGCGTTAGCCAACCCATGGACACAAAATCCACTCCTGCTTCAGCGTATGAACGGGCATTTTCGGGGGTGATTCCGCCCGAAGCTTCCAAGGGAATCTCTCCACCCCATTGCTCCACCATCATTGCCGTTTGCTCGGGCGTATGATTGTCCAGCAGCAGGCGATCTATTAGCCAAGCACCGGATGGCTTCTTCCATTTCTTTCGCGAATGCATGGCAGCAGATGCCTCTTCGCTGTTGCGAACCTCTACAACGACCGGCAAATCACGCCCGAGTTTCTGCAGGTAATCGGCCACATTTTCCAAAGCTTGTTCCATGGTACCCGCATAATCGACGTGGTTGTCTTTCACCAAAATCATGTCATACAACCCCATTCGGTGATTCGTGCCACCTCCTATTTTTACCGCTTGCTTCTCAAATTCTCTTAGACCAGGCGTAGTCTTTCGCGTATCCAAGACGGCACATTTTGTTCCCTTAAAAGACGCCATTACATCGAAAGTGCGCGATGCAATTCCACTCATGCGCTGGATAAAGTTCAAAGCCAAACGTTCTCCGATTAGAATGCTCTTTGCCGGGCCCTCCACACGAAGGACTCGCTGACCAGATACTACGGCATCTCCATCCGCACTCAGTAATTCGCAGGTGAGGCTCTCATCCACCAATTGAAAAACATATTGCGCCACCTCAAGTCCAGCGACAACCCCAGATTCCTTCGCCATAATCCACCCCTCTTGGTGCAATCCTGAAGGCAAAGAAGACTCAGACGTGCAGTCACCAGAACCCAAATCCTCTTCGAGGGACCACCGAATGATCCGTTCCATCGATTCTGAAATCATACAGCGAAGATAGAATACCTTTGGTACGTGCAAATCACGTTATTGGCCATCGGCAAAACGCAGTCAAAATGGATCGACCAGGGAACCCAAGTCTATGTCGATCGGCTCCGGCATTATGGGAAATTTGCCTTTGTTGAAACCGCTGATGCCAAGTTGCGCCAATCGAAAAAAGACCCCGAGGCAGTCCAAAAGGCGGAGGCCGAAATCCTTGAAAAACATTTAGGAAGTGTTGATTTCCTCGTGCTATTGGATGAGCGAGGCAAGGCCCACAGCTCACTGCAGTTCGCTACTCAACTGCAGAAATGGCAAAACCGAGGGCTGAAGCACGCGATGTTTGTCATTGGTGGACCGTACGGATTTGCTGCAACCATTCGGGACCGGGCTGATGCGTTTTGGAGCATGGGTCCCCTGACCTTTTCGCATCAGATGATCCGACCGTTCGCCGCAGAACAAATTTACCGTGCCCACACGATTTTGAAGGGAGAACCCTACCACCACGAATAAAAAAACCCGAAATCGTTCTCAGCTCATCCGCTTTGGCGTGACGCATCCCCCAAAGTCAGATGATCAGCAATCCATGATGTTGCTCAGAAGAATTCCTTCCAAAAATAATTTTAAAGAAAAGGTTTCCGAAAAACGTACTCGTTAAGCCGCCAAAACGGTAACGACGTTGTTCAAGACCTCGACGGTTCCTCCCTTGACAGGAAACCGCTCTTCGCCTGTAGCTGTTCGCACCAGAACCTCTCCCGTTTGCAACGTCGTAATCAACGCCGCATGGCGGTTCATGATGCCCATGCTTCCGTCAGATCCAGGCAGACCAACGTACTGCGCTTCTCCGCTGAACAATGTGGCATCTGGTGTAAGGATGTGGACCGTCATGGAACTTAAATTAGGCTTCTGCCATCATTTTTTCACCGGCCTCAATCACCTCTTCAATGGTTCCTTTCAAATTGAATGCCGCTTCTGGAAGTTGGTCCAGCTCGCCACTCAAAATGCGCTTGAACCCTTTGATGGTATCTTCAATCGAGACAAGAGATCCTTTCAATCCAGTGAACTGCTCCGCCACGTGGAAAGGTTGGGAAAGGAATCGGCTAATTCGACGAGCACGGTATACCGTCTGCTTGTCTTCCTCCGATAATTCATCCATGCCCAAAATGGCAATGATGTCCTGCAATTCTTTGTATCGCTGCAGGGTCTCTTTCACATCTTGAGCGCAGTTGTAATGCTCTTCACCTACCACTTCTGGAGTCAGAATTCGAGAGGTAGAATCCAATGGATCCACTGCAGGGTAAATCCCCAAGGAAGCAATCTTACGTGACAAAACAGTCGTCGCATCGAGGTGAGCAAACGTCGTGGCCGGTGCAGGGTCTGTCAAGTCATCCGCAGGAACATATACCGCTTGCACAGAAGTAATCGAACCGCGCTTGGTCGACGTAATGCGCTCCTGCATGGCCCCCATTTCCGAAGCCAGGGTCGGTTGGTATCCTACAGCAGATGGCATACGACCTAACAAGGCTGAAACCTCTGATCCAGCTTGGGTGAATCGGAAGATGTTGTCGATGAAAAACAAGATGTCCCGTCCGCCGGATTCTTCATCCCCGTCGCGGAAGTATTCGGCGACCGTGAGGCCCGAAAGCGCAACACGTGCACGTGCTCCTGGAGGCTCATTCATTTGGCCAAACACCAAGGTCGCTTGAGAGTTTGCGAGTTCCTTCTTGTCCACCTTCGACAGATCCCATCCGCCCGCTTCCATGGATTCTTCAAACTCTTTGCCATATCGAATAACTCCGGACTCGATCATCTCCCGCAACAAATCGTTCCCCTCCCGGGTGCGTTCTCCCACTCCTGCGAATACAGAAATACCCTCGTACCCCTTCGCAATGTTATTGATCAACTCCATGATCAAAACCGTCTTTCCTACACCCGCTCCACCAAACAGACCGATTTTACCGCCTTTCGCGTAAGGTTCGATTAGATCGATGACCTTAATGCCCGTGTACAAGACCTCCGTGGCAGTGGATAGGTCTTCAAACTTGGGTGCTTCTTGGTGGATTTCTCGACCGCTGGAGTTGTCCGTTTCACCGATACCGTCAATGGCGTCTCCGACAACATTGAACAGTCGGCCTTTGATTTGCTCTCCAACCGGCATGGTAATTCCCTTGCCCAAAGCGGTAACCTTCGTACCTCGGGACAATCCCTCCGTCGCGTCCATGGAGATGGCACGAACGGTGTCCTCACCAATGTGCTTCTGGGTTTCGAGAATGAGAGCCCCTCCTTCCCTTTCAACGCGAAGTGCGTCCAAGATTTTAGGGAGCGGGGTACCCGCTGGAAAACTAACGTCGACTACAGGTCCAATGACCTGGGCTATGGTTCCTTGCTGAGACATGAGCGATACGGCGATTGTGGTGTATTAATTTCCGCGCAAAAGTACAGGGTATTGAGCGAGATTACCAACCTATCTTTGCAAAAGTGAAAGTCTTTTCGAATGCCCGCAGTTTTTCGTCTGATGCACCGGTGGTATTGACCATTGGAACGTTTGATGGCGTGCACGTCGGACACCGAGCTGTGCTGGACTTATTAAAGACCCGTGCGAAGGAACAAGGCGGACAAACAGTCCTTCTCACATTTGATCCGCATCCTCGGACCGTCCTGCACCCAGGCAACCATCAGCTGAAGCTACTCAACACGCCGGAAGAAAAAGAACTGTTGCTCGCCGACGCTGGGCTGGACAACTTGGTCATTCAACCTTTTACCGAAGAACTTTCGCGGATGACTCCGCTGGAATATGTCCGTGAAATTTTCGCCGAGGGAATCCGACCTGCAACCGTCATCGTCGGCTATGACCACCGGTTTGGAAGAAACCGAGAAGGCTCGTTTGAAAGCTTAGTCAACCTGGGGAAAGTATTTGGCTTTGAAGTGGAGGAGTTGCCTGCACATACCGTTGAAAACACCCGCGTAAGCTCGACCAAAGTAAGGGACGCCATCACCTCAGGTGAAGTCGAACTGGCACGGCGTTGGCTCAACCGTCCATTTCCCTTCACAGGGACGGTCATTCGAGGGGAGCAGCTCGGAAGGCGCATGGGCTACCCAACCGCCAACTTACGGTCTCACGAGACCCTCAAGTTGATTCCTGGTCGAGGTGTTTATGCGGCATGGGCTCGCATCGAGGGAGAATCCAATTGGCAACCTGCCATGATCAATGTCGGGACCCGTCCTACGGTGGCTGACAAAGCCACCACTGAATCCCTCGAAGTTCATTTCCTGGAAGGAGGACGGCAGTGCTACAATGAAAATGTGTCGCTTCAGTTCATTGCACGACTCCGAGATGAACAAACCTTCACTGGCTTGAAAGCCTTGCAAAACCAACTGCAACAAGATGACGTCCACGCGCGTTCTATTTTGGAAAGCAAAGCAGCTAGTTTGATAGGATGACGAATCATGGCATGAATAACAAATGCGGGAGAGGCAGAATATTCACTGCACTATGGATGGTAGGCGCCTGCGCTGTAGCTTCCTCGTCTTTTGGCCAGTCCTCCGATGATTGGCGCACGTCACCGGTGTATTCAGAATTAGACGAAGCCCGCATTGCGCGTTCACAGGGGCTTCCAATCCACCGATTGGATTTAACCAAAAAACGCTTGAAAGAGGTTCCGGAAGAACTGGCCCAATGGACCGAATTGAAGGAGGTCATCCTCGATCGAAACAAACTGAAGTCCATAGACATCGACTTGAGCGCGTGGTCGGAGTTGGTGATTTTCTCCGCTGAGTCCAACGATTTAAGTCAATTTCCGCTTTCTTCTCTGACTTGGAGCCAACTGGAAAACCTGCGTCTAGGTGACAACATCATTGATTCCATTCCATTGGGCATTGACGGCCTCTCTCAGCTAAAAGCACTGAGCCTGTGGTCCAATGTCATCTCGCATTACCCTGCGAGTTTGGGCGATTTACCGAGGCTGGAAGTCCTTGATGTTCAATACAATGACATGACGTTGGAAGAGCAAGAAATGCTCAAGTCGTGGTTGCCCGCACGGGTGGAAGTGCGAATGTCCGCACCATGCCGATGCGAATTTGACGAATAGATGGGTCAGGAATCGATGACTTGGAATTGGCATCGTTGGGGCGAACCGCTCGCAGCAGTTCTCAACCTACTCTACACCGTGGGCTATCAACAAAACGCCTCTTGGGCTTTTGGAGCGGGCGGCATCGGTTCCGCCCTTTTTCTGCTGATCTGCTGGCAACGACAAATGAAAGCTGAAGCATTGCTCTGGGTTTATTACGTCGGAATGGCGGTGTATGGAGCCTTCGTCGTGCAGGATGCCTGGCCAAGTCCTTTGCCGGTCGCAACGCCTGCCGAACACCTCTTATCCATCGGTGCAGGACTCGCGGCTTGGGGAATAGCCTGGATGGCTCTGAGAGGCAAAAGCTGGAAGCCTGGATTGGATGCATTCACGACCATCGGAAGCATCATCGCAACATACTGGATGATGCAGTTTGTTCATGCCAACTGGCTATACTGGATTGTCATTAACGCTGCGTCGGTGTGGCTGTACGCCAGTCGGAAACTGCATTGGGGAACGGGTTTGTTTGTGCTGTATACACTGCTCGCATTGGCGGGTTGGTTCCATTGGATTTGACGGGATGAGAATGCTTCATCGCATAGCCATAACCGGCGTCGAGTGCACGGGCAAGTCAACCCTTGCGGCTGGACTTGCAGAAGCCTTGGATGCTGTTTTGATTGATGAGGCTGCACGTTTCGATGCAGAGGTCATCTCAGGGCGGGTGCAGATAAGTACCCTTGAGCGATTGGGACGCATCCAATTCAAGAGGTGCCTCGAAGCTGAAGTTAGCGCCCGCCAGACGGGTCGTTTTCATGTCATTACAGACACCGATGCCACGGTATTGAGTTTGTGGGCTGAACACGCCTGGGGCCAGAAACTAGCGGGGCTGGAGGCGTTCGCTCGATGGCCTCAGTTTACCTTGCTCTGCGCACCAACCATACCATGGGTGGCTGACCCGCTGCGAAATCTGCCCTTGGAATCCGATCGTTGGGCGCTTCACGAGAAATATCAGCGACAGGTGGAAGCCTCCGGACCATGGGGGTTGGTCGATGCCGCTACGCCACAAAAAAGGCTCGACCAAGCGGTACGAGCCTTCTTACACTTCGCTTCCAATTCAGGAGGAGCCTCAGAATGAGGCAACACCTTGTTTGAACCGAATTAGCGGATGATAAATTTTACGGGGATGGTGTACTGCACACTAACGGACTTTCCCCGCTGCTCTCCTGGCTCGAATTCCGGCAGACTTTGCACCACCCGAATGGCCTCAGCATCCAGTCGTGAGTCCACGTCTCGCAGGACGCGCACGTCTTTCACTTTTCCGTCCTTTCCCACCACGAAATAAACAAAGACGGTACCCTGAATCCCTGCGTCCTTTGCGATGGGGGGGTATTTCGTATTCTTTGAGACGTAGCGAATAATTTCCATCTGAGTGCATTGATGGCGCTCATCTCCCCGAAGTGATTTGCAATCACCCATTGCCGGCATGTTTTCAACGATCATGAAGGGCACGTCCTCCTCTTCTTCATAGTCTTCGATGATTTCAATCTCCGTATCCTCGTCTAACTCGATATCTTCGATTTCCAATTCCTCCTCTATTTCCTCTTCGTCGTCCACAATTTCAATGACGGTCGTTTGTTGAGGAGGCGGCGGCGGTGGCGGGGGTTGAACGATGTTGACTGGAATCTCCTCATCTTCTAAAAGATCTGCCTCAAAATCAAGAGATCGCGTGATTGCAACATCATACGATGTCCAAGCAAGTGCACTGAGAAGCAAAGACAAGGATGCCACAAAGCCGATGGCTTTCCATGCACCGCGCTTATTTTCCAGATTCGCTTCGGGGGTTTTTCGACTGAGCATAGTTTGCTTTGTTGGGCCTCAAAATTACATCACGAAATGCAATCCAAGGAATGATTCTTTAAGTTAACCTTCGCAGGTGTCAGTTCCAGCAACCATAAACACCGCGAAAAGCTAGGCGTCCTGCTAAAATTCCCAAGCCATCAGCGAGCATGTCGCCGATGCTCGCGAACCGACCTGCGAACCAAATGTCTTGTGCAAATTCCAGGCCAATTCCGTACATCAGAAGGGCGCCTCCGGCAATCCATTTGTATTTCCTAATTGATCCCGACTTGCCAAGGGCAACAAAAACGCTGGCTGATAAAACACCAAACATCACAAGGTGAATCAATTTATCAGCGTTTAGCATGTCGAGCATCGTCGATGATGGGAGGTCCTCTCCGGGAATGGCGTGCAATCCAAAAATCAGCAAAGCACATGACGCAGGAACAATGGAATGCCTCCACTGATAGTCCCGACTGATCCCACTATCGTTCAGGTCGCCCCGCATAGATCAAGCCAACAACTTGGCGTAAGCCTCATGATCGAGCAACGAAGCTGAATCTTCTGGGTTCTCCACACGCATTTTCATGATCCAGCCCGCACCATATGGATCGCTGTTCACCAATTCGGGTTCGTCCTCCAAGTTTTCATTGAATTCGAGGACCTCGCCTGCCACTGGAGCGAACATATCGCTTACGGTCTTCACGGCTTCAATGGTTCCAAAGACTTCATCTACTCCGATGGAGTCCCCTATGGTATCTACCTCAATAAATACGATGTCACCCAATTCTCCTTGGGCGTAATCTGTTATTCCAATGGTGACTACATCACCCTCCAAACGCACCCACTCGTGCTCTTTTGTGTATCGAAGGTCCTGAGGAATGTTCATGGCCTTATTGATTCAAGTTGAAACGTAAAGCTACGCCAGAACGAATATTGGACGTAGCAAAAGATGTCGATATATACGGGCTGGTAATTTGGTGATCGTAAAATGCCCGCATGGTCATCTTATCCGAAATTTCCAGATCCGCAGACATTTTAATGGACACCAGGTTTTGACCCGCTGTCACTTGGTTTTGACGCTCCTCCATTTTGCGAATGATGGTGCGGTTGTCCCGGATGTTCAAATCCGCACGCAATACCAAGTCCGTCTCCTTGAGCATTTTCACCGGCAGCTTTCCATAGGTTTTGATAAAAGGATTCGGCACATCTTTGAACTTATAGCCAAAGCCCACGACCAGCCCTTGGCTCTTCGTTTCTGTGATTTGGAAGTTGGTCAGGCCAAATGCTACGTTTCGGTCTCGCTTCAATTCTACCTTGATCTGCGGTTCGTTTTCTCCTTCTGTCTTGATGGTCATGTCCACTCCAATCAAAGGAGATAACTGCTCACTCAGGCTAACAACATTGAACTGACGATCCGAGATGTAATTACCAAATTCGCTCTGATCCAACGAAGTAGGCAGGCCGTTTGCATCTTCGCTGTAGTTCAAATTAGTCACATAGTTCGAAGTCAATGTCGAGCGATAGCTGTGATTCAGATTAAACCGTTTGAAATACTGCTTGAAAAAATCATTCTTAGTCAACCCGTCATAGGAAACGCGCCAATTCGGTGCCACGGGGGTATTGAATACATCAAGTGGCACGTCTTTGGCATCAATCCCGAGGTAAGCTGCCACAAACGCTGGGATGGTTACATCCTGGCTCGTTCCGCCCCAACCCACATAATATCCCGTGTTCTCCGGCTCGTCAAGCTGGTACGACTCATCGTTGAGGCGATTTGAAATCTGCAAGCGATTGAGCAAGAAATCAGACCAAACATCCGAATTGAATTCATTATCCAAATCGTCCTCGACAAACGCCGTCTTCCAACTCACAACCGTTGCAGAGAACTGGCCTGTTGCATTCGGTGATTCGTCTACAAAGTCCCCAAGAACCTCATCGTATCGGAAAAAACTGGTGTAATTCTGACTGATGTTCCGATTCGCTGTAAGCTCAACTTTCAAATGCTTAATCGGTTCAATGTTTGCACGGACATTGAACGTCTCTTGGAACGTCTCGTTGTATTGCTGGTTTTGATACGGCTGCGCAACCAACCAACCGTTTTCTGCAGCGTCCAGTGCGAAGTCGTTCACTTTCACTCCTTGCCAATTGGTGTTTTGATGACCGAGCACAAATGCCGCTCCAGGAGCCAGCAGTTGTTCATCCATTCCTACAAAACGAGCTCGTTGGGCATACCCCGGCAATAGAATGCCTTCATTGCGCGTGAATGACCCGGATACATTTTGAACACTCATGATCAGCCGAACGATGGTGGCGAGTGGATTCAAGTCCAGCTTTACTTTTTCTTCCTCATCGGTGTTGCCAAAGCCATCCCGGTCTTCGTTTCGAATGTCGCTTCGTGAGGGGGCGCGACGGGGCGGATTCAACAGGTCCTTGACACCGGGTATCTTATTGTAAAGGTTCGTGAAGTTAGCTTGGGCATTGAGACTCAAGTTTCGCGAGTTTTGAATGGTATGGCCCAAACTATCCTGCGAGAAGGGCGCTCGGGTCCATTGATAACTCCCTTGGTATCGAATGTCGCTTGAAATAAAGTTTACAATGGGCAACTTGTCAAACGGCAACTTGTACGAGCCGGTCACATTGTGATTATAGGTTGTAATCTCGCCGCCGTTTTGAAGGTTGAAAAGAACCGAATCTTTGTACGCTTCATACAGATCTGCATCTTCCCGGTTGATTTCTCCCGCAGGTTCACCCACCAGGGCTTGAGCCGTGCCTGTGTAGTCAAATTTCAAGGCTTTGGTCAAATCGTATTTCAACGCATAATTCCGCGCCCACTGCCACGTCTTCATGACCTGCGTGTTAATGAGCAAATTGGTCTCAACACCCAAAAGAGCCTCTGTGTTATTCCGCACGCGGCTGGTTTCATAAATTCGGTTCATTTGCGTCCCGACGGTGAACTGCTTTGGGAATAAATAAAAATTAAAATCCGTCAGCCACTTCATGGACTCCAATTTTCTCAAGAACCCAATCTTGCTGAACGGTTTAAAATTCTTGGGCGAGTGAGAGAAGTTGTAATTCAACCCCGCGCGGTATTCACGGTTGATCTGAAATTCAGTGTTTACGTCCCGATTCAGCGCTTCGATGTAGCTAAAATTCGCTGAAAAATTCCCGGGATTCAGCAACTTGAGCAATCCGAAGTTGCTCCCTCCGCCACCTCGACCGGATCCACCGCCTCGAGCAGAGCCACCACCGCGGGCGGAGCCCATTCCCATGTCAGCCTTTGGACCCTCTCCATTCTTGCCGCCCATATCAGCGCCCAAGTCTCCTCGCCCACCTGCTTCTGCTCCGCCTCGGCCACGATTTCGGTCGCGCGAACCACCTGATCCGATTTGCGGATTAATCTTAATGTTGGAGAAGTTGATGGATTTTAGCTGATTCACCGTTTGGGCGTTTTTCTGTCGATCAGGAGATAAACCCTGCTGTTCAGCCATTTCAATATCGGGAGATAAAGGATCAAACTGAGGGGTCGAAACCTGCTGAGAATAACCGAGGTACATCGGCAACGAAATACCCAGTTTCTTTGGGAGCAACTTGCCGAGCTGAATGGTACCAGAGGCATCCAACGCTTGGATGGTCTCTCGCTGCCGCTCTTGAATTCGCTCCTCCAAACCTCCGAATCCAGGAGTGGACATGTTGGCTGCCACCGAAACATTTCCCAGGTCTGCAAGCTTGGCATTCATTTGGGCCGTGACCGCCCAGCCGCCTTTTTGGTTGAAATCTGCCAAGCGCATTTCATTCACCCAAACGATCCCGCATTTATCCAATCCATCATCTTCTGAATCAAACACATTGTCATCCTTGTCCGGATTCCGCACGCCCACCATCACCATCACCACATTGGCCAAATTGGGATTTCCCTTCACCGCAAGCCGTGCATTGTATTCAGAATCCATCCCCGTGTATTCCTCGAAAAGAGGAAAGCCCGATGGACGCTCAATTTTGAGATTCTGCAACTTGCGGAATTCAATGTCAATGTTGTTCTGTGCAGGCCAAATCAAGTCCTCATCTCCCGTATTCCAAGGAGTCACCTTCATTGGGATTTCATACTCGTAGTAGTTGTTCTCGAAATCATTGCCCAATCGGATGAAACAGGTCATGTCGTCATCTTCGAGGGTCGTCCCGTCTGGTCCCGCTTCGGCGTGAACGTACATGCGCAATCGCTTGTACATCCGCATATCAAAATTGATGTTTCGATACGCACCGCGCGCATCACCGTCTTTGAGACCGCACACAGCCATCTCCAATGATTGTTCATTCAATCGCCGTTGATTCGCCGTTCCCACGTCAATCTCGCGCAGGATGCCTGGAGGAGTTACATACGGCACCGGCTCACGGTTTCCGTTTTCCTCGATGTTCACTGCACTGATCGCAAAAGATGTTGAAGATGGATCATCCGGTTCGACCTCCTGGGGACCCGCCAACGAATTCAGGTACCGTCGCCACTCTCCACGGATCAACTCCAGGCGGGCAAAACGCAAGGTAGCCGGCTCAGACCATCCCTTCATGAACATGCGGATGAAGCGAATCGAGCGGAAATCGGTAATGCCCCCAACTCTTTTATCAAATTCGCGAACAGGAATTTTGAACTGGTACCAGCGAATCGTGCGGTCTTGGTCATCCGCCGTGGTTACAACCTGCTCGAAGGTATCCGTGATGTAGTTGCTCCCAATGTTGAATTCCCCCAAATCTTGTGGCTTCAAAGACACCTTGTATTGATAGTAGCTTTCAATCGTGGAAAGGGTGATATCTTGGTTGATGTCCTCGGTATTGGGTATCGTTGTGGATGTGATGGGGTAGCCATCTGGTGACCCGGTATTCGAGTTGTTCTCGTATCCGTTAAAACGACGGTATCGCTCCAAAATCGTCTCTTCGGCTGCTTGCGCCTCTGGATTTCGGAAATAACGAAAGTTATCGCCAGAAGGGTCGCTTGCAATTTCCGAATAAGCCGCTGGCGTTACCCAGTCTTGGACCGCGCTCAACCAATCTGCAAAAAAGTTTTGTTCTTCGTTATCGGGAAGACCATCCAATCCCACATCCTGCAGATCATAATTGCCCGATGTATTATCGAAAGCGTTGACAACGTTGAAGGTTGTAGGGTCCGGATACACACCCCAAACCCCCTCCAAAGTGGGCAAATCTGGGTTGTTGGCTGAAGGCAATCCATTCTCATACGACAGTTGGCTGTCGTTCAACACATCCTCCGAAACATTGCCCAAATTGATGTAAAATTCCCCGCCCGTGACATTTTCCGAATCCTCATTAAACGGGTCCATCAACCAGAACTGGAGGTATTCAATGTTCGCGGATTCAAAATCGGTGGTCGTCAATGCGCGTTGGACGCCCCCCCAACGGCTGCTAGGATCTGCGAGCGACCCTTCCGGGGTGAGACCCGCAGAAACTCCATTCGCACCTTCTGGCTGCTCATAGTTGTAAGGCCCCCGATTCTCTGGCCGGAAGGTCAGGTCCAGGGTAGGAACATTCGGTGGGGTACCCGTCGGTAACTCCCGGTTCGGGAAGACTTCTCCTTCCAGCACCTCGCGTGTTCGGTGGTCGCTCTTGATCTCGGCACTCACTTGACCGTCCTGCAATCCCGATCCTCGGAAAAATTGAGGGTCGACGGTATACCAGCTCAGTGCAGCTCGGTTGTAGTTGTAGAGCAGGCTGTCCTCAAAATTGCCTTCTGGAAATAAATCCGGCTGCAGTTTGGGCGTGGATGCCAAGAACCACCGGTTCACCGAGCGGATATCAATGGCCGATTGACTGCCTTCAAAATCATCGATGTATGCATTCCCGTCCTGTCCGATCGCCCGGCTGTGCCCTGGAATGAGGTAGGCGGCTTCTGCCGCAATGTCAATGCTCGAACTCGCACTCGTCTCATAAAAAGGCAGCGCGTCAATTAATTCGGTCAAGAATTGGCTTTCCCCTTGGTACTTGAAGTCAGCTCCCACAATGGAATTATTCACCGGCTCATTCCCGATGTTCACCTTCTGTGTCAAGGGGCGTTCGCGCAAATTCAACAAGGTGGCTCCCATGCTAAACTGATCGCTGAGGGCATAGTCAAACCTCGTCCCCATCATCGTTTTGGTCTGTATGCTAAAAAGAGAATTGCTCTCCAGCGACACCTTAATGTTGCGACCGGATTCCAGCAATCCATCGTTGATGATTCGGACGCGCCCCAACTGGTAGTCGACCGTGTAATCTTGGTTTTCGATTAAACGAACTCCACCCGCCGTGACGTTCACCGAACCTTCCGGTATGTTCATGGCTTGCAACGCAATTTCACTGCTGGTCTGACTTTGGAACTCTCCTTTGATTCGGAAGCGATTCAGTGATGGAATCTGCTGCGCCGCTGTTTTCGTGCTGTCGTAAAGAGGTTGAAAAACAATGGTCTGAATTAAGCTCGCCGCCAAATCCGGGTCGTCAACGCGGGCTTCAATTTCTCTCTTTAAGTTGGAGCCAAAAGGTTCCGTCGATGGGAAGAAAATGCGGCCATTCTGACTGTGAATCGTCCCTCCAGAAATCGCCGCATTGTCCACAAAGTCAAACACACCGTCCGGTTGATTCATTCCATTGATATCCAACCGATCCATTCCCAGTAACTGCAGCAGCAGTGTGCCGTCCAGCGGATTGCGCGGGATGTAATTCAGGTCTACGCCTGTTGAGGGATCATTGTACCAAATATTCAACCGAAAATTTTCCTCGCTCAACCCGAACGCCTGCATCGAGTAGACGTTTTTCATCATGATCCGCCAAAGTGGCGACTGATCGCCATTGCTTAAACTCAATTGGGTAATACTCGATTTGAGCATCTTGAGCATCAAGGCGTCCGGAGCGCTGTAACCATCCTGGGATAAGGTTCCCACCTGGTAGGTCTCCCCTCCCAAGGTATATTCGTAAGAGACAGCAAGCACTTCGGCATTATTCAGAGCTTGACGCAAGGAGATAAATCCTAGCCGAGAATTATACGTGTACTCCGTAGGTGCCAGCTTACGGGCATTCCCCACCCGCTCATAGTGGATGCCTTGGGTCAACCCCAGGTTCATGGACCCGATGGCGCCGTTGGCGCCGGTGAACCCCAAAACATTGGGGTCACTCACCATCATCCCAAAGAGTTCGTTGTTGCCATTTGTCGGGTTGCGGGCATCGGTAATGGTCAAATCAGGATCATCCACCAAGTCTGCCACTGGCAAGTTGGAGGATATGTAATCCGGGTGTTCACCCATGTCCGTGAAACCAATGATGTTTCGAACGTCTTGGGTATTTGCTTGTGTGTTCACAACCCACACTTCAATCCGCGTGATGTTGACCCCTGAACTTGGAACGGGCAAGCTCCGCATGGCTTGATCATATTGATCTAAGAAATACTGGGAAAGGAAATAGTGTCGGTTAGCCTCATAATCGTCAGCTCGAATATCAAACTCTTGCGTTTGAGCTCCTCCCTCCACCTCAATCTCCTTGCGCTCCCCTTTTTGCTGAGAAAAAACGGTTGTATTGTACAGTCGGCCCCATTGGGTTTCCAACTTGACCCCAAAAAGACTTTGACTTCCTGTAATGAGGGTTCCGGGCAATGGCATGGAAATATGTCCCGCCTCAAAATTCTTTAAAATATCATCTTCCTCCCCCTGGAAGCCAATGTTCATTTGGTTCTCAAAGTCGAAGAGCGCCTCGGTGTTGTAATTGGTCCCCAATTCAATCTTGTCCCCAATTTTTCCTCCAATGTTCAATTGAATACGCTGGTCAAAGTCAAACGTGGTAATCCGACGCTGCCGTTCCGGGATTCGAGGGTTCTCCGTATCCGAAATGTTGACACCAAACGTCAGTTCAGCTGAGCCCTGTGGCTTGATTTCGATCTCGTTGCTTCCAAAAATCGATTCAAACAGCTCGCTGTCAATGGTTAATTTGGGTGCAAAAGCCCGATCGGCTTCATCGTCTTCTGTTTGAAGCTCATTCCAGTACTCCGTCAGGTTTCCCGTAATGTCATAGTTCAGAAACTCATCCAGCGTCAAAAATGTAGTGGGACGGTACAACAAAGTGTCTCCGATGCGCTGTTGAATGCTGTACAACCCGGTGGCCTCATCGAAGAGCGTCTCGTACGTGAAGTTCTCTGGCCAAGCAAAGTCGAAACCAGCAGGGGATTCGGTCGGGTTGTAAGCATCCTCTCCTCCAAACGGAAAAGGCAGATTGATTTCGATAGAATCTTCAACAGCATTCGATTGCGCAGCAACAGTACAAGAGGCCAAAAGTCCCATGCACATCAAGAGAAATCCACTCGGATTCAATCTTCTGCCTCCCTTCATAGTCGCTTCAATGCGTGTTTAATCAAGTCTTCTACCGCTGATATCCCCGGTATTTCCTTGAGAATTTGGTCCAATGTTTTTTCGCAACGGCCTCGATCAAAACCGAGCGTTGTGAGCGCTAATAACGCCTCTTGCCTGGAATTATTGCCCTGCATTACACTTCCTCCAGAAGGGACTGTTCCACTGGCATCTAAGGCTCCCAATTTATCCTGCAGGTCGATGATGATTCGCTGCGCCGTCTTCGCCCCGATGCCTTTCACCGACTTCATTGCATCCACATCCCCAGCCTGAATTGCTTGCCTTGCGTGCGAAACGTCCATCGCACTCAAAATCATCCGAGCGGTATTCGCTCCCACGCCACTTACACCCAACAACAACAAGAACAACTCGCGCTCGTCCGGTTGGGCAAATCCATAAAGCAATTGCGCGTCTTCGCGCACCACGAGATGCGTATGAAGAAGCACATTTTCATCCCTCCCCAGCTGCTCGTACGTATTCAAACTAATATGAACCTGGTAGCCTACGCCTGCGCACTCCATGACCGCATACGTCGGGGTCTTCTCAATCAGCCTTCCTCTCAAGTGATGGATCATCCGCGGCTTTTTATTTGTGCATCGACAACGGCCAAACGCACCATATCCTGAATTTCTCTGACGGAAGAACCCATTTGTAGCACATGGAACGATTGGCGCATTCCCAATAGAATTGGACCTTGGACTTCAATTCCCGCCAGTTCTTGGAGTAATTTATATGAAATATTGCCCGCCGCAAGATTCGGGAAGATCAACGTGTTCACCCTTTTATTCTGGAGATTGGAGAACGGAAAAGATTCCGCCAATAATTCTTCATTCAAGGCAAAATTAGCTTGAATTTCCCCATCGACTATTAGGTCCGGATGGCGTTCTTTCAAAATTCGGGCAGCTTCTGCCATTTTTACTGCATCGACCCCTTCGGCAGAACCAAAATTAGAATAGCTCAATAGCGCTATTCGAGGAACAATCCGCAGGTTGCGGACCGCTTTGGCTGTCAACACGGCGATGGATACGATCTCCTCCGCTGTGGGATTTAAGTTCACCGTAGTGTCCGCAAAGAACATCGGACCACGCTTGGTTTCCAAGATGTACATGCCGGCCACCTTATCGACACCGTCTGCTTTTCCAATGACCTGAAGCGCGGGGCGAATGACACTCGGGTACGTGCGCGTTAAACCCGAAATGAGCGCGTCTGCTTGACCACTTCTCACCAACATCGCTCCAAAATAATTTCGCTGGCGCATCAAACGTTCGCCTTCCCTTGCCGTTAATCCATGGCGCATTCGGAGTTGAAAGAACTCCGCACCGAATTGACACCGGCGATCATGTTCCTCATCCGCACGGGGATTGATCACTTCCACTCCTTCCAGCTCCAAGCTGTGTTCTTCGATCAATCCTTCTATAACCGAGCGGCGTCCCAATAAAATAGGCTGGGCAATGCCCTCCTCCAGCGCTTGCTCTGCAGCTTTTAATACACGGTAGTGATCCGCCTCGGCGAAAACGACTCGCTTGGGTGACTTTTTCGCCCGGTCTGCGATGGTCCGAGCAAAACCGGTGTCATAACCGATTCGGTCCAACAGCTCCTTTTTGTATCCTTCCCAATCGGTAATGGCCTTTTGAGCCACTCCCGACTCCATCGCCGCCTTCGCAACAGCAGGAGCAACATAGGTAATTAACCGAGGATCAAGGGGCTTTGGGATGATGAGCTCCTTACCGAAAACAAATGATTGATTTCCGTAAGCCTCAGACACCTCATCGGGCACGTTTTCTTTTGCCAGCTCCGCAATGGCGCGGACGGCAGCAAGCTTCATTGCATCATTTATTGCACTTGCGCGAACATCGAGCGCACCGCGAAAGATGAAGGGAAAGCCCAAAACATTGTTGACCTGATTGGGGTGGTCTGAGCGACCGGTCGCCATAATAATGTCCTCGCGGACGGCCATGGCAGCTTTGTATCCAATTTCTGGGTCGGGATTAGCCAGCGCAAAAACGATGGCATTCTCTGCCATGCTCTTGACCATCTCCGGTTCTACCAAACCTCCCTTGCTCAATCCCAAAAACACATCAGCGCCTTCCATCGCCGCTGCGAGTCCATCGTAACGGCGATCGCTTGCATATTTCTGCTTCGAAGCATCCAGTCCTTCACGGGCAGAATTTACATGGCCTTTGCTATCAAAAACATCCACCTGTGCCACGGACATTCCAAGCTGCTCATACAAATCCAAGCAGCTCATGGCTGCTGCGCCTGCACCGCTCACCACAATCCGAACTTGATCGATGGATTTATGGGCCAATTCTAACGCGTTCAGCAATGCAGCAGCCGAAATAATGGCCGTTCCATGCTGATCGTCGTGCATGACCGGGATATCCAACTCTGCTTTGAGGCGACGCTCTATTTCAAACGCCTCGGGCGCCTTGATATCCTCTAGGTTGATGCCTCCAAAAGTCGGCGCGATCGCCTTGACAGTCGCGATGAATGCCTCTGCGTCACTGGCATCGACCTCAATGTCGAATACATCGATGTCTGCAAACACTTTGAACAAAACCCCCTTTCCTTCCATTACCGGCTTACTTGCTTCGGGTCCGATGTCTCCCAATCCAAGCACTGCCGTGCCGTTGGTAATGACGGCTACGAGGTTTCCTTTTGCCGTGTACTTATAAACGTCCTCCTTGTGCTCGGAAATGCGCAAGCAAGGCTCTGCTACGCCTGGGCTGTATGCCAATGCAAGGTCCTTTTGAGAGCTGTAGGGTTTGGTCGGAACAACTTCGATTTTCCCCTTCCTTCCTTGGCTGTGGTAATCCAAAGCCGCTTTTTTGCTCGATGCATTCATCGCAATCGTTCTTCTACCTGCGGTTGAGTTTGCGCAGCTTGGTTATTGCACTATAAAACGTTCGGAAACCTTTGCTCCGTCGGGTGTAGCTACGGTCAAAATGTACATGCCCGGGGCGTACTCAGCTGCGTCGAGATACACAATACCATGTTGGGCACTAAGCGTTTCTTGCTCCATCAATTGACCCGAAGCATTGTGGATCCTCAGAGTGGCCATCGAGGCACCATTGAGGTGGTACGGAAACGAAGAAATGCCCGTCACGGGTTGAGGGAAAACCGGCGATGATTCAATCCTTGTTTCATCAATATTCAATGCGCAATTCGCAGCATCCAAGCAAAAAAGCACTTGCTGGCATGTTCCAGCGTCGATGTCATCGACTGGATGAAAACAATAATCCAATGCCGTAACTCCAGCCACCCCAGCCGGATAATAGTCCACGATGAACGTGGTGTCCGTTTCATTGGGCGGCAAGTGCACCAGGTATGCATCTGTCGTAAACGAGCTGTTTGTGCCATAAGGGTAACACAAAGGGCCCCAACAAAACCGGTCATAAGCGCCCGAATTGTCCTCGTCATATGGCAAGTTATATGGACTGACCAGCTGAACAATGGACCGTGTCACCATGAGGTGCATTGTATCGTTCGTCAAGTTGGTAACGTCCCAGTGCAGCGCGATTTCTTCGGTGTCTGGATCGTCCAGCGACCCTTCAAAAACCTCGATGGGATCCACCAAAGTCGGTTGAGCAAACGCCACTCCTGCGGTCAATGCAATCCCCAGGAAAGCAAAAATGTAGGGCATGTTTTTCCGATTCATGAGGCCGAAGATACCTCGATTGGCGTGGAATTTGTACCCTCAAAACGACAAGCTTTCATCTGATTCATCTTAATTTGTCCAACCAAACCTGAAATGAAGCCCATTCTTATGACCGTTCCACTTAAAAACGCTGCCATTGTCGCGTGTCTCACGCTATGTGGCTCAGGGGCTTTTGCCCAATCCCTGCCGGGTGTTCAGCTCAAAAATCTAGCCGGTGAATCCATTAACACGGCTCAACTTGTAACCGAAGGGCAGCCAACGCTGATTTGCTTTTGGGCAACATGGTGCAGCCCCTGCAAGCGGGAATTGAACAACTACGCTGAACTCTACGATGATTGGCAGGATGAAACAGGCGTCAATATTGTCGCTGTGAGCATCGATGATCAGCGCAGCATCCGCCGCGTTGCACCTTATGTGAATAGCGTACTGTGGGATTACGAGATTCTGCTAGACCCCAACAAGGATTTTGCCCGTGCCATGCAGGTTGTCAATGTGCCGCATACGTTTTTAGTGAACGGTGAAGGCCAAGTCGTCTGGCAGCACAACAATTACTCGGATGGGGACGAAGAAGAGGTGTACGAAGAACTTTTGAAACTCGCTGAATGACCCGATTTTTTCTTTTCGCAGCAAGCATTGTTGGAATCAGTGCAGTCGCCTTTGGACAGCTGGAAGACCAAAGCAGCGGCTCTGTAACGGGCAATGTTCAGATGCTCTGGCAATCGTATAGCGAAGACCCCATCATTGGCGCCATTGTACCGCCTGAAAAAACAGGGTTCAACGCTTACGGCAACCTCATTTACAACCAAGGCGGATTCAGCGCTGGCATGCGATACGAATCATACCTCAGTGCAGTCTTGGGGTTTCCCGGACGCTTCAAAGGAAGCGGTATCGGATACCGGTATGCCCGCTATGCAGACCCCACAGGAAAGGTGGATTTTACCGTCGGAAATTTCTACGAGCAATTTGGCAGCGGCATCGTTTTGCGTTCCTACGAGGAGCGGGCCTTGGGGATCGACAACGCCCTGGATGGTGTCCGGTTGATTTTACGCCCCGTCAATGGAATCGAGATCAAGGCTTTGTATGGAATGCAGCGGCTTGATTTTGATAGCCGTCTTATCAATGGCCCCGGAACGGTGCGGGCATTGGACGGCACGATTGACTTCAATAGTCTTTTGGAATCCAAAGGAGGATTGGATTGGGACACCAAAATCATGCTGGGAGGAAGTTTCGTGAGCAAATTTCAATCCGGGGGAACCATTGCCAAGGACTCCTTATTGCTTCAGCTTCCCGAAAACATCGGAGCCTGGTCCTACCGAATTGATGCAATGCGCAAAGGTTGGTCTGCGGGCATCGAATACGCCGGGAAAATCAACGACCCCAATGCGGACAACGGCTACACCTACCGCAATGGTCAGGCTCTTTTATTCAACCTCGGGTATACCCAACGCGGACTGGGCATCAGTCTTTCGGCCAAGACCGTGGATAACATGAGTTTCCGCTCCGACCGCGATGTCTTGCTCTTTGACTTGCCAATCAATTACATCCCTGCCATTACTCAACAGCACACGTACAACCTGGCAGCTACCCTGTATCCCTATGCAACGGTCATTTCCGGTGAATCGAGTGCCAGTGCAGAAATCTTTTATTCCATTCCCAAAGGCACGAGGCTGGGAGGCAAATACGGAACCAAGCTCAGCGCCAATTTCGCGGCGGCCAATGGCTTAGATACCACGCAACTTGCTGGAGTCGAAGGCTTGGTTTATGGATATGAGCGCAATTCCTGGGGATTTGGACCAAGTAAATTTGTTCGAGACTTCAACGTCCAAATCAGCCGCAAAGAGTCCAAGAATTTCAAGTGGAAATACACCTTCTACAATTTAGAATTTAACACCCTTGCCACTCCGGTGACCACCACATTTAAAGGCATTGTCTACGCGGATATTCACGTTCTGGAGACGCAAGTCAAAACCCGAAAACGTCAGAGCCTTCGTACCGAGTTCCAGGCCCTGTTTACCGACCAAGACAAAGGCGACTGGGGCACTGTTCTGGCCGAATACACGTGGAGCCCACACTGGTTTGCCAGCGTGATCGACCAGTACAATTTTGGAAACCCCGATCCAGATGCTCGCGTGCATTATTTGTACGGTGCAGTGGGTCGCATTGATGGGCCTCACCGTCTATCTATTGGCTACGGAAAAAGACGAGAAGGAATCTTCTGTATTGGCGGCGTCTGCCGCGCAGTTCCCGCCTCCAATGGGTTTGAGATAAATTTCTCCTCTAGTTTCTAAGCACTTTAGGTTCAATACCTTATTTTTGGAGTAATATCCGAGAAATCAAACCAACCAATTCGTACAAATATGAAGCACATTTACGCTTTGATTGCAGCCCTCATGCTGGGGACTGCCTCTTTTGCGCAGCTGCCAGATGGTAGCATCGCGCCAGACTTCACCGCCACCGACATCAATGGCGTGGAGCACAACCTTTATGACCTCCTTGACGAGGGAAAGAAGGTCATTTTAGACTTTTCTGCAACGTGGTGCGGACCTTGCTGGAGCTACCACACAAGTGGTGTTTTTGAAGAATTGCACAACACGTATGGTCCTGAAGGAACAGATGAGTTGCACATCTTCTACATCGAATCGGACGACACTACTACTGATGCCGATCTCAACGGAACAGGTACTGCTACGCAAGGTGACTGGGTTACAGGCACAGAGTATACGATCATCGACAACGGTGGGAATATTTTTGACGATTACAACGGAGCATACTACCCAACAATTTACACAGTATGTCCCAACCGCATTCTTACAGAGTCGGGCCAAGCGGGTGTCGAAGAGCATGCAGCTATTTTTCAAGCCAACGATTGCGCAGCCGCAACGCTTGCCAACGATCCTGCATTGTTGAACTACACCGGTGGAACAACTGCTTGCCCAGGTGAGCCCGTAAACATGTCCGTTGACATGATGAACTTGGGTGTAACCACTCTGCAGTACGCTACCATCGACGTCATGGTTGGAGGAAGCTCCATCCTTTCGTATGACTGGAACGGTGCTTTGGAGACCTATGGAATCACGAATGTTCAACTTGGAACAGCCGCGTTTGATGCGGACACCGATTTCACCATAGAAATCACTTCAGCAGACGACAACGATGTGAACAATGGCTCTGAGGGATCAGTAGCGCTTGCAACAGAAGGAACGTCCTTGATCCACGTTGAAATCATGGTCGACAACTGGTCAGAAGAGGTCTCATGGTCAATCACCGACGACATGGGCAACGAGATTGAGTCAGTGCCAGCAGGTAGCATTGATGGAGCAGAAGGTGATGTATTCGAATGGTGGGTGAGTGCACCTTCCACAGGATGCTACACATTTGAAATTTCTGATGCGTACGGCGACGGCATCTTCGGCAGTCAGTGGGGTTCAATTGACGGTTACTGCACTGTAAAGACGTACAACGATGACATCGTCTACGTTTCGACAATTTATGACTATGATGGTTCATATAATTATGAAACTGAGCAGGCTGGCATGAGTGTCTCAACAATGACGGTGGGTGTTGAAGAGCAAACGTTAAGCGATGTGACGCGGGTCTTCCCGAATCCATTTGTTGACCGAACAAACTTGCAGTTCAGCACAGTTCAAGCTGGAGCGGCCACCATCGCCGCTTACAACTTGGTCGGTGAGCAAATCATCAACGACAATCTGGGCACTTTGCCTGCCGGTGAGCACAACCACGTGTTGAACTTTAACGGCGTAACAGCAGGTGTTTACCTCGTAACATTGAACGCTGGCGGTGAGACGACTACCATGCGCGTGACTTTGAAGTAATCGCTCCAGAAGCGAATCAACGATAAAGAATCCGCACTACCCTTCTGGGCAGTGCGGATTTTTCGTTTAAAAAGGTGCATATTCACATTCTAAATTTTAGTCCATGAAACACTTCCTCACTTTGATGCTACTGGCCCTGCCTTTTTTTGGAGCAAGCCAACTACCGAATGGCAGCGTAGCCCCGGATTTTACTGTGACCGATATCGCAGGTGATGAGCACAATTTGTACAGTTATCTCGACTCGGGGTATGCTGTCATCATCGACTTTTCTGCAACTTGGTGTGGGCCATGCTGGAGTTATCACACGAGTGGTGTTTTTGAAGAAATCTATGAGGCACACGGACCCGATGGCACCAACGAAGTGCGCATCCTTTTCATAGAATCGGACAATTCTACGACCGACGAGGATTTGCACGGAACCGGAGCGAACACATGGGGAGATTGGACCGCCGGCGTTGAATATCCCATCATTGACAACGGAGGGGACATCTTTAGCTTGTATCAATGTGGTTACTATCCCACCATTTTTACCGTTTGCCCAAATCGAATTTTGCAACAGACCGGTCAAGCCACTGCCGCCGCTCATACGGGCTACTTCCAATCGGGTGATTGTGCGCCGGCTTCCACCCCCAACGACATTAGCCTTCTCGAATACCTCGGGCCGAATAGGACGTGTCCCGAGACGCCCACACCATTATCTGTAAAAGTCATGAATCAGGGCACCGAGCCACTCACGGGATTCACGCTTACGGCTTCAACCTTGTTTGGCGTTGAACTCCTCAGCTACGATTGGACTGGGAACCTCGATACCTATGAAATGGAAGTCGTCGAGTTGGGTGAAGCAATCTTTCCTTCGACCTCCATGTTCTTCATCGAAGTCACCTCAGAAGACGACTACGAAGGCAACAACAGCGTATCAGAAACCATGAACCTCACTTCGGAAATCGCCACTTCGCTCGTGCGTGTTCGCTTCACAACGGACAACATGCCTGGAGACAACCGCTGGGCCATCACCGATGATGCAGGCGATGAAGTGGCCGGCATCGAATTCGGCGATATGACAGAGAGCCAAACCGAGTACGACTGGTGGGTCAACTTAGACGATATCGCCTGCTATACGTTCGAAGTGTATGACTTGATTGGGAACGGCGGATCCATTGAATGCGACATCAGTTCATTCAATGCCGACGGCGTCAACATCAATACCATCTTCACCGTCAATAACAATGGAAGCTGGAGCAACCTCAACAAAGGCTTTCTTGTCAATGAAATCAATACAGAAATCAGCGAGTCATTTGCCGTGCCTGTGACCTTATTCCCCAACCCCATCATCGATGGGTACGTGTCGATTACTGGTCTGCAATCCACTGATCTGCAAATAGCACAGATTTTTGATGTGGCCGGAAAATGTGTCCATACCGAGCAGCGTTCAGGAACCAATGGAACCTGGATCCTGGACTTAACCGGTTTAGAGCCTGGCGTCTATGTGATGAATTTGGTCGACGGCCAGCGCCATCAAACCCGGAAAATCATTCGGTCCTGATGCGAAAAACAATCGAGCGGAATAGAGGATGGTGGCTGCCCCTTCTCGTGCTTGGCTTCTGCGGATGCGACGAAATTGAAGACCCCGTCATTCCCGTAACCACGAATTATCTGGAAGCGGTGTATGGGCCTGCACCGGTCTTTGACGCCTTGCCGCAAACTCAAGCGGTCAAGCGGGTATTGGTAGAAGACTTCACGGCCCATCAATGTGGAAATTGCCCTGCAGCAGCAATCATCGCAGAGGGCATCGCCGAAAACTACGACGGCTTGGTCAGCGTCATGGCCATCCACGCAGGAAACCTTGCCAATACGGATGACAGCTACTTTGACACCGATTGGACGACGGAAGAAGGTGATGTGTATTGGGACCAATTGGACTTCCAAGCCAATCCTGTTGGGCGGGTCAATCGCATCAACGGCGTGGGCTCCTTTTGGGCTCCCGCGCAGTGGGAGGAGAAGGTTACGGAAGAGCTCGCATTGACTCCCTCCCTCGGATTGCAGCATGCGTTCGAGTGGGTTCCTGCGAATGACCACTTGAATTTGCACCTGCACGGCACATTTTACGAGACCGTAGATGGGCCCATTCAAATCGCCTGGCTCATTCTTGAATCCCACATCCTCGATTACCAATTGGATTATGCCTCCAGTCCAGAAGTCGTAGAAGACTATGAATTCAATCACGTCTTACGGGGATCCGTGCAAGGCGCCGAAGGTGTTGGATTTGGAGCGGCTTCGGGAGGAGCCAACGCTGGCGATGTTGCCACGCAATCTGTCACCTTTACATGGGAAGATGCTTGGGTTTTGGAAAACTCCACGGTGCTCGCTGTGGTTACCGATGCCAATGGGTACGTGATCAACGTCGACGAGATCCATTTGAATTGAAGCCCTTTCGCTCCATCCCCGCCCTGCTCATGGGCATTTGCTTGGTCGCATCCTGCGCCAGTGTCGCTTGGAGTCAAGATGAGCCTTTGGCCTTCACTGCACGGGTTCACATGGGACTTTCTGCCACCCAAGTTTATGGCGATCAAATTTCTGGCTTCAATAAATTCGGGGTGTCTGCTGGGGCTACCGTGGACATACGCCGCAAGGAAAGGAAAGGTATGCAATGGGGAATTTTGTATACCCAAAAAGGCAGCCGTCGCGTTCCGAACACCAAAAATGGGGACTTCAATTCTTGGCGATATCGGTTCACTTACATCGATCTGCCATTGACCCAGGTCTGGAATCCAGAGCCTGAATGGTGGTGGGGTGTTGGGCTCCAGCCCAGTATTCTAATCGCAGGGGAAGAGGATTTTTACGGAAACGGATATACTGATTTGACCTACCTCGAGCTCAATTCCATCGACCTCGGAGGAATTCTTCAGGCCGGGTTCCAATGGAGCCAAAACATGGCCATTGAGGCGCGATTATCTCAAAGCCTGCTGCCCATTAGCGAACGCCCTGCGCAACCCGTTCAGCGGTGGGACAGCTTTATGATGAACATGGCCATTCAATGGCTTTTCACCTGGAAATTAGGCTGAACCGTCGGCTCTCCGATTACTCTTCTTGCTCACCCGCAGCCTCAAACAGCCTCGCTGGTGAGCGATCTATGGCTTCCACGGCCTCCAGCCAATCCATCCAAACTCCGGCCATCGCCTCATCGACCGCTTTTGCAAATTCTGATGCACCCTCATGCAAACGCTCCAACGCACGTTGAGCGTTACCCCCCGGGGCATCCGTTCCGCCGTTAATCGAGAATGCTGTCCACATGATCGAACTCAGCCGTTCCGTCACGCTCTCGATTCCCTTAAAATCACGCGGCTCCGTATACATCTCCTCGATTCCTTGGAGCGTTGACTTGAGCGAGTCTGCCAGCGTTGTTGCATCCTTCTTCAGTGAATCCGGTATCCACTTCAACTCTTGCTTTACGACTTCTACTGTGGCGAGGGCCCGTTGAATCCGATCCATTCCGTTGGATATCGGTTTCACCGCCTCCATGACCACCCGTTGGTGCAGATTTCGCATCTCATGTGCCTTTTGATCATACGGCACCCGGGGATCAGGGTGCACCACCACATCCGCTTCAGCTCGGTGCTCCCCCAACGCAAGTTGAATGGTGTACACGCCGGGCACAACATCCGGTCCACCTCCTGAGGGCTGTTCTTTCCTCTTTTGAATTTCACGGCGGGGCCAGTCCATGCCATTGGTATCAAAACGCCACCTCATATCTTGGATGCCCCCTTCGGCAGTCTTCGCGCCGTTGCGAAGAGTATCTCCTTGCGCATTGAGCACGGCCCATAACAACTCATTCTCCTCATACGTGTCTGCCGTGTCAGGATGGATGTACCATTGCACCCGTGCGCCTCCTCGGTAGTTTTCTCCACTCCAGTAATGATCCGCCGGGAAACGTGCACCAACGTGGCGACGAAAATTTACCTGATACGCATCCGGCACGTCAAATATGTGCAGGCTTTCGCTCAACATACCATTGCCATCCCGCGCCAAAACTCGGAGGGGGTCAATGTCATCGATCACATACGCTGCACGGCCAAAGGTCCCCAACACCAGGTCTCCATCGCGGGGATGAATGACCATATCCCGCACTGGAACGGAAGGCACATCGTGGGTCCAGCGTTTCCAGTTGGCCCCGCGGTCAAAGCTCACAAAAAGCCCTTCTTCCGTACCTAAAAACAACAAAGACGCTTCCTCTGGATCCTGAACAACGGAGAGCGCATGGCCCGTCACCTCGCCGGTTTCAAGCACCAACCGCACCCACGTCGCTCCGCCGTCCATGGTGCGGTAGAGATAGGGCTGCCAATTGTTTCGTCGGTAATCGTTCACAACCACGTACACCTCATCCGGATCGTGAGGACTTACCTGGATCTGAGGAATCCATGCACCTGTGGGAAAGCGTTTGATGGAAGCCGCGTGATCCGTCCAAGTACCTCCCCCATCTGTCGTGTGCTGAATGCGACCGTCGTCCGTACCAACCCAAATCTCGCCCTCCCGATGCGGATTGGGCGCAATGCATAAAATCGTGCAGTGGTTTTCTGCTTGTGTCGCATCAATGGTCAATCCGCCTGAATTGGCTTGGTCTTGCTTTTCTGGGTCATTCGTGGTCAAATCCGGACTGCGCGTCTCCCAAGAATTGCCTCGATCAATGCTATGATGCAAAAATTGGCTGCCGAAATACACGCCATCCGGATGGAATGGATCTGCCGCAACGGCCGCGTTCCAGGCGAAACGAAGGGCCGTTGAGTCCGGTGGCACGGGCTGAACCGATGTGGCATCTCCATTGCGCAAATCGACGCGAGACAGCGAACCGCCCTGGTACATCGCATAAGCTGTATTCAAATCGTTCGCAGCAGGCAACACATCAAAGCCATCCCCGAATAAAATCTCCTGCCAATCCTCGTTCCGAATGCCGCCAACATGCCAAACTTCGCTGGGGCCGACCCATGAACCGTTGTCCTGCATCCCGCCATAAATCCGGTACGGAACGGCGTTGTCCACCGCAATATGATAGAATTGACCCAGCGGTAAATTGTTGACGAATGTCCACGTTTGGCCGCCATCTCGGCTGATGTTGAGTCCGCCATCGTTTCCATCTATCAAGTAATTGGGGTCATCGGGGTGGATGTAAAACGCATGGTGATCCGGGTGAACCCCGCTGTAGGGTAAAATCGTGCGGAAGGTCTTGCCTCCGTCCTCGCTCATATCCACCATGGAATACAAGTTGAATAGGCGATTTTCATTCGATGGATCTGCGTAGATATCCGCATAATAAAACGGTCGATTCCCTACTTGCTTGCCTTGAATCATCGACCAATTCAGTCCTCCGTCTTTTGAGTGGTATAGTCCTGTGTTAGCCGATTCAACTAATGCATAAATGACATCTGGATTGGCTGCGCTTATCGTTAAACCGATGCGACCCAGCTCACCGCTAGGCAGTCCTTCCTCCTCCGTAAATTCCTTCCAATTCTGTCCGCCATCATAGGTGATGTATAAACCACTCCCTTCGCCGCCACTCGTAAAAAACCAAGGCTCTCGCCGATGCGACCACATCGCGGCGATCAATTTATCCGGGTTGGATGGGTCAATGATCATGTCAGCTACCCCAGTGCGCTCATCGATGTAGAGTTGGTGCTCCCACGTTTGGCCTCCATCCGTAGTCTTATACACTCCGCGGTCTGGGCTATCTCCCCAGGCGGTTCCAATGGCACCGACCCAGACGGTATGGTGGTCCGTAGGATGCACGATAATGCGGTGAATGTTTCGCGTGCCTTCAAGTCCCATCATCTCCCAAGTCGCACCGCCATCAATGCTGCGGAAGATTCCCCGACCACTCGAATGCGAATTGCGCGGATTCCCTTCGCCTGTCCCCACCCAAATCACATCGGGATTTGAAGGCGCTATGGCGACTGCCCCGATACTTTGAGTCGGTTGATCGTCGAACAACGCTTCCCACGCTACACCTGCCGTCTCTGAACGCCACAAACCACCACTGGCTGTTCCGATGTAAATCACCTCCGGACGATCTCGCTGAACATCAATGGTCGTCACACGACCGCTCATGGCACCAGGTCCGATGTGCCGCACATTGATTCCTTCTATGATGGCGTCCACATCTTGCGCCTGCACAGAATTGAGGTTCCCTACCAAGGCCAGCATGGCCAACATCGTGCCGGCCACGGCACCCATTAAAAAGTTTATGCGCACCATCACAATTGTATTTTCATGTTTTGAGTAGACACGACCGGGATGTTCACCCCGATGCCTAAAGCACTGCCTTCAACGCTTCCGTCTAGGCTCACTTCAACTTCTTTTCCTTGTAAAATTTGCAGCCAATTTTGCTCCAAGACGGACAACAAAGCGCGGGGCTCTGTTCGGACTGTCAACTTGAGTGTTTGGTCTACTCCTTTGGAAATTGATTGAGCGTAAGGCAGTTCTACCCGCCCTACCTCTTGCCCATTGATCGTTACAGCAACGTCAACGGTCTTTGCTTGAATGGTCACAGGATTGGGGTTATCCAAGACGAGTGTCACCTCTCCCTCAATTCCTCCTCGTGAGATTGAAAGATCGCTGAGTCCATCAACCCGCACGACTTCAACAGGTTGCAATGCATTGCACCCCATGAACATCGCGGTCAATATAAAATACCCCAGTCGACTCATGACTTGGCGCTCAGTCGCGCAAAGTGCTCGTGAAACAATGGAATGGTCTCAATGCCTTTGAAGTAATTGAAAACGCCATAATGTTCGTTGGGCGAATGAATGGCATCGCTGTCTAAGCCAAATCCCATGAGCACGGTTTTCAATCCCAAAATCTGCTCAAAGCTCGCAACAATAGGAATGGAACCGCCACCACGGAATGGCACAGGTTTTCGCCCAAAAGTTGCCTCCATCGCCGCAGAAGCGGCTTGGTAGGCGATTGAATCGGTCGGTGTAACCGCGGGTTGACCGCCGTGCATTGGCGTAATCTTCACCTTTACGGATGGCGGAGCAATCGCATTGAAATGACGGGTAAAAAGTTCCGTGATTTTTTCGGGGTCCTGATTGGGGACCAAGCGCATGGAGATTTTGGCCGATGCCTTGCTCGCGATCACAGTCTTCGCACCATCTCCTGTGTATCCGCCCCAAATGCCATTGACATCTAACGTCGGCCGAATGCTCATGCGCTCAGGGGCGCTGTAGCCTTCCTCGCCTTCCACCGCGCCGATATCGATGCTGCGTTTGTATTCCGCTTCGTCAAAGGGTGCTTCGGCCATGGCTTTTCGCTCCGCAGCTGATAACTCAACCACATCTTCATAGAAGCCCTCTACCAAAATTCGCTGGTCTTCGTTCTTGAGCGAAGCAATCATCTCACACAAGATGTTGATGGGGTTGGGAGCTGCTCCTCCGTACAATCCGCTGTGCAGGTCGCGGTTGGGTCCGGTGACCTCCACTTCGACATAACTCAACCCACGCAAACCCACCGTAATGGACGGCACATCGTTGGCGATGATTCCTGTATCACTGACCAAAACAATGTCCGCTGCTAGCTTATCTCTGTGTGCTTCCAAAAAGGGTTCTAAGTGCGCTGAACCCACTTCTTCTTCCCCCTCAATCATGAATTTGATGTTGCAATGCAAAGCATCAGATTGCACCATGGCTTCAAGGGCCTTTACGTGCATGAATACTTGGCCTTTGTCGTCACAGGCACCTCTTGCAAAAATTGCTCCTTCGGGATGGAGATCCGTCTTCTTGATAACCGGTTCAAACGCAGGGGAATCCCAAAGTTCCAAGGGAACAGCCGGTTGAACATCATAATGACCATACACCAGCACCGTAGGGGCATGCTCTGAAACCATTTTTTCTCCGTACACAACCGGAAATCCTTCGGTTGGGATGATTTCAACATTTTCAGCTCCGGCCGCGGTTAACTGCTGAGCGACCGCTTCTGCGCACCGCACAACATCTCCTGCGTAAGCTGGGTCTGCTGAAATCGATGGTATTCGCAGCAAATCAATTAATTCATTCAAAAATCGGTCTCGATGTGTTTCGATATATGGGGAGCAAGCTGCCATGACTAAGCGATGTTTCAGGTGAGTATTCCACGAATTTAAGTCAACTGGGTTGGATCGTCGACACGCATCAATTCGGCTGACCACATCGTATATTCGTGCACCGGACAATGCACCCAAATTCGAGTCGTGAACGAGTCTCATTTTCCCAACTTTGAAAATACCGAACGAGCGTTCGCGAACCTCAGTTCTGGGCAACTCCGCAAGGCCCTCCTGCTTTTTCAAACGGTGGGAAATGGGGGGTTGGTTCGACTCGGAAAGGTACTCGTGCATGTGGCACTTGCACTCCGAGTCCCCTTGGGATGGGCCATCCGACCCACCGTTTATTCCCACTTTTGTGGAGGAGAATCGATTGCCCAATGCGAGCAGACCATGGCTCGCCTGGCTGCTGGAAATGTGCATACGATTCTAGATTATAGTGCAGAAGGCAAAGAAACCGAAGCTGATTTGGATGCCACGTATCGGGAAATCCTCTCTGCAATTCAGGCCACTCATGCCGATGACCGCCATGCCTTTTCCGTCTTTAAAGTCAGCGGAGTCGCGCCCACTGAGCTATTAAAAAAAGTATCAGCCAACCCCGATTCGCTTTCGGACCAAGAACAGATCACATGGACACGGGTGCAAAAACGCGTCGTAGCCCTGTGTTCTGCTGCAGCTGAAATGGGAACACCTATATTAATCGATGCCGAGGAGTCGTGGCTTCAGCCGGCCATTGATGAACTTGCTTTAACCGCCATGCAACGGCACAACACGGCCCGAGCCTTGGTGTACAATACGGTCCAACTGTATCGAACAGACCGGCTCGCTTATCTCAAGCGCATAACAGAACGTGCCAAAATGGAGGGCTGGCAATTGGGAGTGAAGCTGGTGCGAGGAGCTTACATGGAAAAAGAACGGGACCGAGCCATTGAAAAAGGCTATCCGTCCCCTATTCATCCGAACAAGGAGGCGACCGATCGCGATTTTAATGCCGCTTTAGAATGGTGTGTGGATCATGCGGAAAGCCTATTCTGTTGCGCGGGAAGCCACAATGAGAAAAGTAACGCCCTCCTGGCCCAACGAATGAACCAACGCGGACTTAATCCGTCGGACGGTCGGTTTTGGTTTGCGCAGCTGTTGGGCATGAGCGACCACATTAGTTTCAACTTGTCCGCAGCTGGATACCGAGTCGCCAAATATGTTCCCTTTGGTCCCATTCGTGAGACCATCCCGTACCTCATTCGCCGCGCAGAAGAAAACTCATCTGTGGCAGGACAGACTTCACGCGAATTGGAATTGATTCGACGCGAGGTGGAACGAAGAAAACAAACATGAACGGGCCATTGACACGTCTTACATAGACCACCTCATTCCCACACGGAACAACCTGGGCATGGCGGGCCGAAGGCCGGCAGGCCGGCGTGCAACAACAACGACGGCATCGAAGACATTATTGACCCCAGCATAGGCTGAAAAATTGGACCCGAATTCCCGACGAATCACAGCGTCAAAAATCGATGCTACATCTGTAGCCTCCACTAAATCGATGGAAGCTCTCCCCGCCATGGTGCGCATGGCAGCCACATACCGATAGCTCAGCTCGCCCGACCACCTGCCCGTGACCAATGAAATTTGAGCATTTCCTTGATGCGGCGCCAAATACGGAAGAAAATCCCCGTCTTTCACAGCATCCCAAGGACCAAAATCGCTCTCAAAATCAGACGTGAAACGCGCATCTGTGTAAGTATAAGTAAGCCGCAACGGAGCTGACCACGTGTCGCTAGAAGCTAACAAATCCAGGGCCACTTCACATTCTACACCATGTGTTCTCGCCGAACCTCCATTGAACAAATCTCCTGTTCCAACCCCTCCATTCGCCGTTAAATCAGACCCCATCAAATGATTGTACGAATTGTAAAAGGCCACCACCTGTCCGTTGAATCGACGGCTCGACCAGCGATACCCCAATTCTGTATTCACACTGGTTTCTGATTGAGTGCCCGGTGCGCTACCAGGGGGGATAAAACCCCGGTGAACACCCGCAAAAAGTTGAGCTTCCTCCGACAGGGAGTAATTAACGCCAAGGCCGGGCAACCAGACAGACACCTGATTGGTCCTTCGGCTCGCGGGTTCCTCCTCTCGGGAACTATTGTCTGCCCCATAATCCAACCGGAAAAATTCCATTTGCTCCGTACGGATACCCGGGGTCAATGTCCAGTTCGACAAGCGAATTGTGCCGCGAACATACCCCGCCAGCGCGCGCGCGCCATCCAATCGATTGCCTGCGGAGCCCTGTTCACCGGGTTGCACCATGCGCATCCTACCATCCGTTAGCTGATACCCATCGCGCCATTCGAATCGGTCAACCTCATCCTCGTGCACGCGCAAACCATAAACCAGCTGATTCCCAGATTGACCTTTGATCACGCCTCTGTGCTGAATTCCTTGAGCAAGGTAGTCGCGGTTATTTGCTTTGAGTTGAAGCAAGGCATCCAGTGCCGTGGGCTCTTGCAACACAGCCGTTTGGCCCGACTCATACAGAGATAACAAAGACTGACTGTTTCCGCTTGCGTCTCGGTAGCGATCAAGTTTGTACCAATTCCGATGGAAGCGCATGCGGTACACATCGGTTCGTACACTCCATCGAGCCGTCAATTCAGCTTCGTGTCGCAACGTCATTTGGCGATGCTTGGACTCCATCAGGTCATTGCTCGATGCGGCATAACGCTGGAAAGGGTTCTGCACAAAATCGGCTTCAGCAAGGCCCGCATAGGTTTCATGGCTTAATTCCTGTACCCAACCGCCTTTGACTTCAATCGACTGATTGAAACGTGCATCTTTTGATGCTTCCCACCGAATCTTCACCATGCCATCTGTCTTGGTGAAGCCCGTAGGGTCCGCGTTAGGCAGCGATTTAAATCCATCACTCCCCAATTGAATCGCCTCCACGAGGCTCGACCACGTCCCCCTGTTCGTTTGCCACTCTTGGCGAAGCCTCAAATGGCGCAAGTGCCCTCCAAAACTGCTGCGCTCTGAGCGGAACAATATTCCTGACGGGCCTGCCGCTTGTGGCGTGACCAGATTGATTGCGCCACCTGCCGTCTGCGGACCAAATGCAATCTGGCTGCTCCCCTTTAAGACCTCTACAGATTCCATTCTCGCAATTGAAGGAAAATAGTAAGCCGCCGGAGCTGAGTACGGTGCTGGGGCAATAAGCACACCGTCCTCCATTAACGTAATGCGGGCACTGCGATCCGAACCAGAACCGCGCAGGCCAATGTTGGGACGCAAGCCAAATCCGTCTTCCTCTTGAATATTTACCCCGCTTACGGATCGCAAAACTCGCAAAGGATCTGTGTAAGCATAGCGCTCCAACTCTGCCGGTCGAATCACGTGCAACGCGCCAGGCACCTCGTCCAGCCCTCGTGCACCGGCACCAAGGCCCACCGAAGTTACCTCCGCACCGGGGATGGCATGCCATTGAGACAGCATTTTGGAAATGGAATCCTCACTGAATTCCGCTGAATCTTGGGCCGCCAAGAAGCCGCCTGTGAAAGAACAAATCAAGAGGATAATGAAGGAACGCCGCCGCCGCATGGTGAATCAATTTCAGCCACAAAATTGACCACAAGTAGCAGCCTAGGCAATCCCTTAAACAAGGTAATTTAGAATCATTCTAAACAATCGCAGCCCTTAGCCTTTCATCCAACGAATGCTTTGAGTCCGGTCCTCAAATACCAGCCGAATCAGGTAGTTTCCAGCTGCGAAGTCTTCTACCGAATGCCCCACGAGCGCGTCACTCAGGTCGACCGTTCGAATCAATCGGCCGGACAAATCAAAGAGTTCAATGGCGGAAGGCATTTCCTCGCCAGCAGGAACCAACCGCAGCAGCTGACCTGACAAGATGGGATTCGGTGCCATTCTCCAATCTGTGGCGTCGGGATCAAATCCAGGCCAACCTGTTGATCTCGCCTCTGCGACCAAAACGGGCGTTCGGTCCGAAACTGCATACATCGATTCAAACGCCGCAATCCGCTCACTTTGATCTGCAAAGTCGAACATCGCTTCCACCCACCGCTTCGGAACCGCTTGGTAATGAAGTCGAGCTGTGGCCTGAACCGTGGAGGTTTCCCCCGTCGAAATGCGGTAAATCAATCGATCCGCACCTGACCCTTCTTCTCCATTGAGACGATTAAAGTCCGCATCGAGTGCGGCCATGGGACCGACTTGGACGGTATCGTATGTTGGATGCTGACTCGAAAATCCACGGGGGGGGAGCCGGTTATCCTTTAACAAAATAGCAGCCCTTTCCAGCACCTGCGTCGTCGCCCCCTCAACGTCACCGAGAACCAGTTCATAAATCTGCACTTGATCGGGCGACGTGATTTCATTCCAATGAGGCTCCAGGCCTGTATCACGTCCGTTAATTCCATTAGCTGGAGACCAAGCGCCACTATGGAACAATGTATCGTCCTCGGGTCCTGTCAAGATGAACTCAATGAACGAAAGTCGGGCCGGATAACCGCTTGGAAACTTATGTCCGGCGAGGTTTTCGACTTCCACTTCAAAAGCCCACTCGCCTGGACTGGTGGCCAATTGACGCACCTTCAAATGGGCCGTTTGATGCTGGAGAGAGGCTACGGTTCGCGCAATGGTTGAGTCAAATTGCACAGGTGTCGCACTCAGGTTGAGCTGAACCGCATTGTCCCGCATCAATTTCAACATGAACGCATTTCCTCCCACCAAATGGTGCTTGCCGAAGCGTTGTGGGAACAACCAATTGGGTTGAGTCGCCGCAATGGCCCCTCCTTCAACCAATGGCATATGGCACGATTGGCATTGGACGTTTTCTGCATTGAATGCTGAGTTCACCCACTCGAGGTACGTGGTTTGCTCAAAAAACACTTGGCCTGTCTCTTCACCCTGCAGGTCTTGCGTATGGGTATACAACGAGTGGCAACTCGCACAGACTTCGCTGTTGCGCATGTGTTCACCGAAAACTGGAATGAATCCTGTTTGGCCACTCATCAAGCCATCCCATGGATTCTCAAATCCACCCCAAGAAACATTTTCATCGTTGATGGGTAAGTCGCCGTTGCTCCTGCCAGCGAGGTTGTCATCATCAATGGAGTGGCAAGCGGTGCACCCAATTCCATCCAATCCCAAGTCATCCTGCATCAGATCATCCATGGTGTAGCCATTCGCCCCTGCAGTCCCCGTCAAATGTGCCTCATGATAACCTTGCGGTGCATGGCAAGCGGTGCACAGGTTTTCGATGGATTCTCGGTGGGTGGGGTTCACCAATCCCTCGTGGTCCACTTTGGCTTGCCAAAACGGATCGCGCGCACTGTTGGCCATCAACGTGGCCTGCCAATCGGCAACGGGGCTTACTGTCGCTCCGTGTTCATCCACCAAAGCTTCGCCATCGGGATCGGGAGCATGGCAATTAACGCAGTTGCCCGATCCCGTGAAATACACCCCCTCCTCTGTGCACAATTCGCCCATTCGCCAGCGCATCCATTGTGCTTCATCTTTGCCATACCGCAGGTGCGGATTTTCAGCACCCGTCAGCAACTGACCCAGTCCAATGGCCACAAGCGGCAAGAACAAGGCGATATATGTATGACGCGTCATGGGTGCAGATGGGTATCTTTGCAAAGTTAGCCCGCAAAAAAGATTGATGTCACTTAACCATACCCTTCGTTCTTGGAGCCTATTCGCTTTAATGGCCCTTGTGCTGATAATTGTGCCTTTTTTAGCCAAGGCGCAAACAGCTCCAGAAGTCATCGTAGGGACTCGATTGATGGGCGCGGAATGGCCTGTTTCCATGCGTCCAGCGTCGCATGCCCCTGGTGAATCAAACCTCCTCATTGTTTGCCACAGCGGTCTGGTTATGTGGTTCGATGAAGATGCAGGAGAAGTGCGTGAAGAACCCTTTTTGGATTTGAGTTCAGCTGGACTGGACCTTGTGGATTACGGCATCATGAGTGAGCAAGGATTGAATGACCTGATCCTTGATCCCGATTTTGAAGAAAACGGTTTATTCTATGTCATGTACAATGGGTACCGACCTGACGGAACGGGCGAATTCATTGACGAACGGCTTATCTGCTTTGGAACCAATGAGGACCATACCGAGGCAGATCCGACGACGTGGTTTGAGGTGCTAGAACTTGTGCAGCCTGCGCGCGGACACAATGGCGGGCAACTGCATTTTGGTCCTCTGGACGGATACCTGTACCTCAGCACGGGAGACGGCGGTGGCACAGGAACGGGAGAGACAGGCGGAGGAAGCGGTGGTGATGATCATGGCCCCATTGGTAACGGCCAAAATCTGCAGACACTTCTTGGAAAAATGCTGCGAATCGAGGTCCATGGATTGGCACCTTACACCATCCCAGAATCCAATCCCTTCGTCGGAAACGATGAAGCCCTGGATGAAATCTGGGCCTACGGCTTTCGCAATCCTTGGCGCTGGAGCTTTGACCGATTGACGGGCGACAAGTTCATCGGCGATGTGGGCGAGGTAGACTGGGAGGAAATCAACATGGAATCTGCCGATTCAGAAGGCGGGCTCAACTTTGGCTGGCGATTGATGGAAGGACCCATGTGTTATGAACCCATCGTGGACTGTGATCCGGACGGAAACCTCGAATGGCCCATCTTCTCCTATCCCCACGAAAACGGATGGTGTTCTGTTATAGGAGGATACCGGTACCGCGGGGAGGCGATTCCCTCGCTCTACGAACATTACGTATTCACGGATGCTTGTGGTTTTTATGACGTTAAGTTTTGGTCTCTCACTGAGCAGGAAGACGGAAGTTGGATCGATGCACCGCTGGAAATCGACGTTCCCGGGGGGTTTGTTCCATGGGAAGAGACCCGTTTCGCATTCAGTGAAAACAATGAAGGTGAGTTGTACTTATGCACGCAGCTGAACGTGTACAAACTCATGTATGATCCAGCGGATCAAGAAGGTACTGGAAGTCCAGCGGAATCATTAATTTTCTCTCCCAATCCCGTTCTTGGCGGTCAAAGCGTGGTTCTTGACGCTGGAGAAGATGTCTTTTTGTCTCGAATTCGCATTACAGATGCCGGGGGACGCAGTATTCATGACGCTCAATTTTATTGGGCTCCATCTCCCTACACATGGAGCACAAATGGCATGAAAGCGGGGACCTATATTGTCGAAGCATGGGTCGCATCAAGCGAAACACCCATCCGTGGAAAGCTCATTGTCCTGCGTCCGTAGCCAAGGCACAAGAACAGGCGGAGTTGAGCGCGATGCCTTCGCTTAACACGGCTTCACTCAGCTCTCCCTCATCATTTGAAAAGCAGATTTTCATGGAGGAAAACGGACAATCCAATGGCATCTTAAGGTGATAGCAAGGTTGGCTTCCACGTGGCTCACTCAAGGACCATTGGATCTCCGAGTCGAGCAGCCACGTCATTAAGACTTCCCGGGAAGCTGCCGTTGGACCTTCACACTGCATCAGACAACTCAGGTAGGCATCCGGAGAAACCCCGTCCAATTGCATCCGGGCTTTGATCCGCTTGGCCGGAAGCCAGTCATTGCAACTGCGACCACTGAAAAATAGGGCGCTTAAAATTACTCCGATGAAAACACCGATGCCGTAGCGCAAAAACCGTTGACGAAAATTCACGCTTCAAAAGTAAACCAACCCACCGAGGTGTGCACTCCCTTCGTAAATTCGAACTTCATGATTCAGTGCCGAGACATCCAATTTCAATACCGAGTGGGAACCCCCATGATGTCCTTTCCCGACGTCGAATGTCCTGAACGGTCTCAACTGCTGTTACTTGGACAATCGGGCTCAGGCAAAACCACCTTGCTGCATTTGCTCTGTGGCATGCTTCAGCCAACTGCTGGAGAGATCAGCATCCAGGGCCAAAACCTCGTCACCATGACGGAGCGCGAGCGGGATGCTTTTCGAGGAAGGCACTTTGGAATTGTTTTTCAGAAATCCCACTTTGTGCAGAGCTTAACTGTTTTGGAAAACTTAGCCATCCCGGCATTTTTACTTGGTGAAGCGTTCGACCCGCAGGAAGCTCAGGCTTTGTTGGATCGGCTTGGAATCGGACACAAAGCCCACGACAGGCCCCGGGATTTAAGCACGGGTGAACAGCAACGGGCAGGTATTGCGCGAGCGTTGATTCACAAGCCCGACATCGTCCTCGCTGATGAGCCCACGAGCGCACTGGACGATCAAAGTACCCAAGCAGTCGTTGCTCTCTTGGAAGAACAGGCGCAAACACTGGGTGCCACGTTGGTCATCGTAACGCACGACCAACGATTAAAAGACCGGTACGAGCGACGCATCGAACTCACCGACACGGTGACAAATTCCCTTGTGTCATGAGTTGGATCTACATCGCTTGGCGAAACCTCGGCTTGAAAAAGCTCCAAACGGCTTTGAGCCTGATCCTTCTTGCTTTTGGGGTAGGTCTCGTCAGCCTCCTGATGTTAACCGAGAAGCAACTCAGTGACACCTTTGATCGCAATATCCAAGACATCGATTTGGTGCTGGGCGCAAAGGGTAGCCCGTTGCAATTGATTCTTGCCAACGTATACCACGTGGATGCCCCAACGGGAAACATCCGGCTTGCAGATGCCGAAAAAGTCATTCGTCATCCCTACATCGATGAGGGCATCCCCCTTGCCTACGGAGACAACTACCGCGGCTTTAGAATTGTAGGAAGTACGGCAGCATACACCGATCACTACGGAGTGGCCTGGAAATCTGGTCGCGGCATTGAATCGGCATTTGAAGTGGTCGTTGGTGCCCGAGTTGCAGAATCAACTGGCTTGAAATTGGGCGATGAGTTCTTCAGCTCGCATGGACTGCAGGATGAAACAGACGTCCATACCGACAAAACTTTCACCGTCGTAGGCACCTTGGAATCGAGCGGAACCGTCCTCGATCAGCTGCTCTTGTGCAACATCGAAACGATTTGGGGCGTGCACGAAAAACCCGGAGAAGTAATCGCAACTGAAGACCGTGAAATCACAGCTGTTCTATTGAAAAAGCGCAATCCATTGGCCGTGCTGACGATTCCAAATACCATCCGGGAAACCAACATGCAGGTGGCTCTTCCGGCGATTGAGATTAATCGATTGACCCAGAATTTTGGCATCGGTATGCGCACCCTGCATTCCATTGCGTTCCTCATAATGCTCATCAGTTTCGCGAGCATCTTCATTTCGGTGTACGATAATTTACTCGCCCGCAAATACGAACTGGCCTTGATGCGAACCATGGGGGGGTCACGAGGAGGGCTTTTCTTATTATTGATTCTCGAAGGGGGGTTGCTCAGTGCGGGTGGCTCCTTGCTGGGCATCGTTCTGAGCAGAATTGGGATATTTACCTTGGCGCAATTGATTGAAGATAAGTTCCGTTATGATTGGAGCAGCATGGGGTTGCTCCCAAGTGAATGGCTCCTTGTCGGAATGGCTATCTTTGTCGGACTTGTCGCTTCAGCCATCCCGGGCCGTTCCGCGATGAAATTGGATACATCACGCACCCTCACCGAAGCGCTCTAATCAAGCATACATCATCTGGCATGCAACAGAAACCTACATCACGACTTCCACGAAAAAGCACCTTCGGGTGGATGGGACTCCTTGGGCTCATCGCCCTGAGCATGGTGGACCTGAGCTCGTATTGTCATCCGGATCTTGAAGGGGAACGAACGGCCACAGCCGTCAAGACCGCCTCCTTGCTTCCGAGCGTCCGGGCATCCGGTGAAGCCCTAGTTGATCTTCCTTCGGCTGAAGGAACTGCCGTCTACAATGAGCTCACCTGGCGGACCTTGGAGGATGTAGAATTTAAGGATGTCTATGTCGAAGAACTTGACGCCTATTACTGGAAACCTTCCTTTGGCACCGCGGTCAATGACTTGGAAGGAGAGGAGGTACACATCACGGGATACATGATTCCCGTCGATTTGGATGAAGATTTTTATGTGTTGAGTCGATATCCTTTCGCCAACTGCTTCTTTTGCGGTGGTGCTGGGCCAGAATCCGTCATTGATCTCCGGTTTACGGGCAAATCTCCACGCGTATATCAAACGGATGAGCGGTTGACCTTTGCCGGAAAGTTTCGGCTCAATGCCGATGATGTTTACCAAATGAACTACATCTTGGACGGTGCTGTTGAATACACGCCCTAACCCTCCTGTTCTCGATCTTTTAGTCGGCCCTTATTGAAAATTCGCGCACTTTCTTTGCTCCCTTTGCGCAGAGCACGCTGTTCTTCCTCAGGCAAACGAATGATCTCCTGGCAACGGCTCCCGCACGTTTCTTCATACTTCATTTTGCATGCAGGACACTGAATGAACAGCAGATTGCATGCCACATTCATGCAATTTGTATGGTCGTCACAAGGCGATCCGCATTGATGACATTCGGCAATGACGTCGTCTGAGATGCGCTCTGCTAATCGCTCATCGAACACAAAGTTCTTCCCGACAAAACGGTTTTCGAGGCCCTTATCTCGGACCTGACGCGTGTATTCTATGATTCCTCCTTCCAGCTGATGCACATGGGGAAACCCCTTATGCTTGAGCCAAGCCGATGCTTTTTCGCACCGAATACCGCCCGTACAATACATGACGATGTTGCGGTCTTCTTGGCCTTTCAACATGCCTTCTACCAGTTCAATCTCTTCCCGAAACGTATCAACATCCGGCGTTATCGCTCCTTTGAAATGGCCTACCTCACTTTCGTAGTGATTCCGCATATCAATCAAAATCGTGTCGTCCTTGGCCGTAATTTCATTGAACGTTACCGCATCCAAATGCACGCCGGTGTTGCGCACGTCGAATGCTGCGTCATTCAATCCATCCGCGACAATTTTATCGCGCACCTTAACAGCCAATTTGAAAAAAGATTTGCCCTCGTCCACCGCGACGTTCAAGCGAACTCCTTCCAGAAAAGAAATGCTGTACAGATGATCCTTGAATTCCTCAAACTGTTCGGTGGGAATGGATATTTGCGCATTGATCCCTTCATGCGCAACATAGGTCCGGCCCCGCACACCAAGTGCGTTCCAGTGAAGGAAGAGATAATCTCGAAAGAAAGGCGGATTCAGGATGCGCGCATATTGATAAAAAGAAACCGTCGTTCGATTCACTTTATCCCCGTGCATGCGGTTCAATAGCACCTTTCGATCGACCAAGTTGCGCAGTTGTTGCTTCATGCGATTTCATGTCACCGTGCCTCTCCAGCGCGGAGGGTCAATACTGATTAGTCAAACAAAGATACGATAACCGAAATAGCCGCGTTATACATGAGGCGCCGGCGCGTCAATCACCTTCAAATCGACTTGAGCCATGCTTGAATTATGCAAAAAAGTTCTGCTCCGTGTGAGCACCAATCACAAGCTCTTTGCACGTGAATTGGGAAAATCCGTGCGGCAACTGAAAGGCGAAGACTTGAAGAAATTAAAATCTTGGTGCATGCAGCAATTTGCCCATGTCCATTCCGAACTCATCGAGCAGACTTTTATGCAAAACGCCCTTATTTGAAGGCCGCTTGAAGGTTCCTCATCAACCCTTCATACCCCGTACGTTTGACAGCCGTTCCGCGGAAAACCTCTTGAAAGACTTCCTCTGTCATTTCTTTCCAGTCGCTGCGGCCCATGGAGGCCAACTGGGGATGTGCTGAAAATTTCGGTTCCGTATTCGGAGTCGCATGGCGATTCCAAGGGCATACATCCTGACAAATATCACATCCAAAAACCCATGGCTTCAAGTGCTTGTGGACGGGTTCAGGGATGGCACCTTGCAATTCGATGGTATAATAGCTGATGCACTTGGAGCCGTCGACAACTTCCGGCTGAATGATGGCACCCGTTGGGCAAGCATCTATGCAACGCGTGCAGGTCCCGCAATGATCGGCCGTTGGTGCGTCAGGCTCTAAATCCACGTCGATGATCAATTCGGCGATGAAAAAGAAACTCCCCATTCGCTGGTTGAGCAGCAGGCTATTCTTTCCCACCCAACCCAATCCACTTCGTGCCGCCCACGCGCGCTCGTGGACGGGAGCTGAATCCACAAAAACCCGACCGTTCACGTCACCCCAAGTCGCCTGAGCCCACTTCATCAGTTCCTTGAGTTTCCATTTCAGCACATGATGATAATCCTGACCTCGGGCATAGCTCGCAATACGAGGTGTTTCCTCGTCCATCTCTTCTTCCTCAACGTGGTAATTAAAAAGCAGTGAAACCACCGTTTTCGCGCCCGGAACAAGCAATCGCGGATCCAAACGTTTCTCCGCATTCCGCTCCAAATAAGCCATTTCACCTTGGTACCCGCGCTTGAGCCACTCCTCCAGTTTGGGTGCTTCTTCCTCCAGGAATCCAGCTACTGCAACACCCACTTCCGCAAACCCCAATGCCTTCGCTTCTCGTACAAAAGCATCCTTTCGAGTGCTCGCCAAGTGCCGTGTTCTCGACATCTTACTCGTTAAATAGAGACCCTGATTGTGCATTGGGCTTCTTTCCCAGATGCGCATAGGCCGCTGGAGTCGCCTGCCGTCCGCGCGGCGTGCGCATCAAAAGGCCCTCCTGAATCAGGTAAGGCTCGTACACCTCCTCCAAGGTGCCCGGGTTCTCACCAATTGCCGTCGCTATGGTGGAAGCCCCCACTGGGCCCCCGTTGAATTTATCAATCAAGGCAGATAAAATACGGTTATCCATCTCATCCAATCCCTTCTTATCCACGTTCAGGGCGTCTAGCGCAAATTCCGTGATGGAAGGATTGACGGTGCCGTCGCCTTTGATTTCCGCGAAATCGCGAACTCGTCGCAACAAGGCGTTGGCAATTCGGGGTGTCCCTCGGGAGCGGGACGCGATTTCGTATGCTGCCGCATGGTCGATGGGCATGTTCAAAATTCCAGCGCTGCGCTCTACGATGTCCGTCAACGTTTTGGCGTCATAGTACTGAAGCCGAAGGTTGATGCCGAACCTCGCTCTTAAGGGAGCCGTTAGAAGACCAGAACGTGTTGTAGCGCCCACCAATGTGAATGGATTCAATTCAATCTGAACTGTCCGTGCGTTAGGCCCGGCATCGATTACCAAATCAATTCGGTAGTCTTCCATGGCACTGTAGAGATATTCCTCAACAACCGGGGATAGCCGGTGGATCTCATCAATGAAGAGTACGTCATTGACTTCGAGGTTGGTCAGCAACCCTGCAAGGTCACCGGGCTTATCTAAGACGGGGCCTGAAGTGGTTCGAATGGATACCCCCAATTCATTGGCGATGATATTGGCCAAGGTTGTTTTCCCTAAACCAGGAGGGCCATGCAACAACGTATGATCGAGCGCTTCCTCACGACGGGTTGCCGCTTGAACAAAAACCCCCAAATTCTCTAGCGCCGCCCGCTGTCCCGTAAAATCATCAAATCGAGCCGGCCTGAGGACGCGATCCAATTCCCCATCTGTTGGCTGTTCAGCCTCGTTACGCAAATCAAAGTCCTCGATCATGGTTGCAATTTAACGCCGTTGCGCATAAAAAAAGCCCCACCGGCAATCCCGATGAGGCTTTCTGTTCAATGTTGTTACTCAATGAATTTCCTCCCCTGCCAATGCTGGCGTGGTTTGGGGTACAAAATCACTCTCGTGCACCGGATTGGAATAATCGTATGCCCAGCGATGTACCTCAGGAAGCGGACCGTCCCAGTTTCCATGAAGGTGACGCACCGGTGTCGTCCATTCAAGCGTATTCGACTTCCAAGGATTTTGAACCGATTCTTGACCATAAAAAATGCTGTAGAAGAAGTTGAACAAGAAGAACAACTGCCCTACTGCACCTACAATCGCAAAGGTTGAAATCACGGGCTGGAGATCCATCACTGAGCCCAGAAAGTCAAAGTTGCTGTACTCGTAGTATCGACGGGGAGCTCCCGCAATGCCCACGAAGTGCATCGGAAAGAACACTCCATATCCTGCGACAATGGTAACCCAGAAGTGGGCATAACCCAATTTTGTATTCATCATGCGTCCGAACATTTTGGGGAACCAATGGTAGATTCCTGCCAGCATTCCAAAAATCGCTGACATGCCCATAACGATGTGGAAGTGCGCTACGACAAAGTAGGTGTCGTGAACATTGACGTCCAAAGCCGAATCCGCCAGAATAATCCCAGTTAAACCTCCGGTAACAAACGTGCTCACTAAACCAATACTGAACAGCATAGCAGGTGTGAACCGGATGTTGCCCTGCCACAGCGTTGTTACGTAGTTAAACGCTTTTACAGCAGAAGGAATGGCAATCAAGAGCGTTGTAAATACGAATACGGATCCCAAGAATGGATTCATACCGGTCACAAACATGTGGTGACCCCATACGATGAAGCTCAAGAAACCAATGCCCAAGAGTGAGCCCACCATCGCCTTGTATCCGAAGATCGGCTTACGCGCATTGGTCGCAATTACCTCCGAGCTGATGCCCAATGCTGGCAACAGTACGATGTACACTTCAGGGTGACCCAAGAACCAAAACAAGTGTTGGTATAGGACAGGAGAGCCTCCAGTAACATCCAGGGCTTCTCCTCCAATGAAGATATCTGAAAGATAAAATGCGGTTCCCATTGTTCGATCCATGAGCAGCAAGACAACTGCAGAAACCAAAACCGGGAAACTCAAAACGCCCAAAATTGCCGTCACCATAAACGCCCAAATGGTCAAAGGCATTCGCGTCATGGACATGCCCTTCGTTCGGAGGTTAATGATGGTCACAACGTAATTCAAACCACCTAGTAGCGAACTCACGACGAAGAGAACCATCGAAATCAACCACAGCGTCATGCCCATGCCTGATCCAGGCATCGCCTGCGGCAAAGCACTCAATGGCGGATAAACAGTCCATCCCCCGGAAGCTGCCCCACCTTCCACAAACAGGGAGAGGAGCATGATAACGCTCGAAGAGAAAAAGAACCAGTAGCTCAACATATTGAGAAAACCGGAAGCCATGTCCCGAGCGCCAATTTGCAATGGAATCAAGAGGTTTGAAAACGTCCCTGATAGCCCTCCCGTTAGAACGAAAAAGACCATGATGGTCCCGTGAATGGTCACCAGCGCGAGGTAGGCGTTGCGATCCAGTACGCCACCAGGGGCCCACTTACCAAGGAACGTTTCGAGAATCGCGAAACTCTCTCCAGGCCAACCAAGCTGCAATCGGAAAAACACCGACAACATAACAGCTACAATTCCCATGACAATGGCTGTCACTAAGAACTGCTTAGAGATCATCTTGTGATCGTGCGAGAAAACATACTTCGAAATGAAGCTCTCTTCGTGATGATGTGCTTGTGCTCCCATGATTACAGCGATGCAGTTACGTTAGTAGATTCGTCGGTGTTGGTGGCCTGCTCCGATTCAGGTTCTTCAACTCCATCCTTGACCAAAAATTCATCTTGCTCGGAAAGCCAAGCTTCAAATTCTTCCTTCGTATCGATGACCAACTTCATTTGCATATTGAAGTGGGAGGCACCGCACACTTTGTTGCAAAGCAGCACGTAGTCAAAATCCGGATCTTCCAACACCGTCCTCATAGAATCTGTCGTGATGGTCGGAGTCATTTTAAACCGAGTCGGGACACCTGGCACTGTGTTCATTTGAGCCCGGAACTGCGGCATATAAGCAGAGTGGATGACATCCCGTGAACGGAATACAAACTCCACTTCACGGCCCACAGGCAAATGAAATTCTCCTTTGACAATTTGATCATCCATGCCCACTTCCCAAGCACTCATCTCACCTTCGAAATTAAATTCACGGATTTCCTGAATTCGTTGCCGGTGACGTTGCAGTCGGTAAAGCTTGTCTTCCTTGGCTTCGTATGCGGCATCTGTGAGAATCGTCAACTGATCAGACTCCAACATGCCTTCGATTTCATGAATTCGGGATTCGATTACCGCCTTCAATTCTCCACCAGCATGATCCGCGTCTGCATGACCGTGGTCCTCGTGATCGGCGTGACCATGATCTTCATCCGAGTGCTCCGCATGATCTGCGTGGCCGTGATGGCCATGGCCTTCATCCAACTGCGCCATCAACGCTTCGCGCTCAGCTAGCAAATGTCCTTTTTCATAGGCAATTTCATTCTCTACCTTGATGATCTTGCCTTCAATCTCCTCTAGTGCGGACTCAATTCCATCCTCTGTCACGATGCCCAATGCATTCAAAGGGGTAATCAGGTTGTAATTGGCCAACCCAAATTCACCGTCATTTCCTGCGTAGCGCGCCGTCCAATCAAATTGCTTGGAGTACAACTCAACGCGCAGTGCGTCATCCGCTGCAGGACCCGTCATTTGGTTCCAAGTTCGAAGCCCATAGGCAATGATCACGGCAAGAACGACGGATGGAATTACCGTCCAAACCAATTCCAATTTGTTGTCGTGTGCAAAAAACCTCGCTTTCCGGTCCGCTCGGTAATAGTACTTGGCGGAAAACCAGAATAGCAGGGTATTGACAATGAAGAATACCACAAAGATGATGGCCATATTGAAGTTCATCAATTGATCTACCACCAGTCCGTGTTCAGATGCAGGAGGTGTTCCGTACGATCCATAACGCACCAACAACCAGATAAAGGACGCGTAAAAAACGACCATGAACGCCAACCAAGCGCCACCGTTCATTCGGTTGTCTGCTTCAGAAATGTCCTCTTCCCGCTTTCCTCGCAAGGAAATGGAAAGCTGGTAAACTTTGGACAACTGCACCGCAGCCACCAAACCGAGAACAACAACGAGGAGAATGAGCAATTTCATCACTTAAAAAGTTCTTGCGATCAATAGTGTAATTCCTTCGACTCTTGCAACATGGGGTGATTCTTGGGAATCAACGGGGCTTTGCTCAAAGCACTCAGCGTGCGATTTAAGTAAAGACCAAGGAATCCAAGGAACAACGCCACTTCAAAAATACCGAATTCATTGTGGTCAAAAAGCGTTCCGGGTATGACAAGCAGATAAACATCCGCGAAATGCCCAATAAAGATGAGCAACCCCACTGGAACGATAAAATTCGCATTGCGCTTGGTGTCTCTCGGCAATAATGTGTAGAAAGGAACAGCGAAGTTCACGAAGAAGGTGATCAGGAAAGGCACCTGGTAATCTGAGAAAAAACGCTGGGTGTAATACGTTACCTCCTCCGGAATGTTCGCGTACCAAATGAGCAAGAACTGGCTTACCCACAAGTAGCTCCAAAGCATTGAAATAGCGAACATCCACTTGGAAATATCGTGCATGTGACTGGACGAAACCTCTTGGTAGTATCCTTTGCTTCGAAGCCAAATCAATCCCAAGTTGAGCATGATCATAAAGCTGACCCACATGCCCGAAAATAAGTACCATCCAAAAAGTGTCGAGAACCAGTGCACATCAATTGACATCACCCAATCCCAAGCTAACATGGAGCTAAAGACAGCAAAAACCACTAGGAAAACCGCACTGCGTTTAAATTGCTTGTAGTGCAAATCCAAACTCGGCTGTTCATCCTCGAGGAGCGACCACTTTCGGAACAATCGAGCGAAAATCAAGAACGTCCCGATGTATCCTAGCGTTCGCAACCAGAAGAACCATGTCACGAAGTACGGTTGCTTGCCCGCGATGATGTGATCATAATTCGGGTTGGCCACAGCACCCTCTGTCGCTTCATCCATGAACTCGATGGTGTCCCCTTCTACCACCATGTATTCGTGGTACAAGCTATTGTCCATCCAATGATATAAATGATGTGCATGGAAAAAGTGCCCCGCCGCCAAGACAACAATAATGACACCTCCGCCTATGGGAAGAAAATGCCACATGGCCTCGAAGCATCGCTTTATCAATGCAGACCAGGAAGCTTCAACTGCATAATTCAATGCGTAAAAGAATAATGCCGCCAATGAAATGGAAAACCAAAAGAATCCATTAACGAGCAAATTCGCCCACCATCGTTGGTGGTGATCCGTCCCGTCGGCCATAAATCCGCCGATGAGTGCGATCAACCCAATTCCCATTAGGATTTGGGTGATCAATTTCGTGCGTCCTTCGAATTTGAATTCCATGATCAATTATTCATAGCCATGGCATCTGCTGCTTCAGTAGACGCCGATTTCACCACATTGCCGTTCTCGTCGAATTCCGGCATTTCACCACCTTGTTGCAATACCTTGATGTATTCAATGACCAACCAACGGTCCTTTTGCGACAGCTGTGAGGCGTGTGACCCCATCAAGCCCTTACCGTAGGTCAAGGTGTGGTACATTTTCCCCTCAGGCAAGTCCTTCAGCTTATCGCTGTAACTCGGAATCCCTTGGATGTGTCCATTTCGACTCAAGGCGCCATTGCCTTTGCCTTCTTCACCATGACATTGGGTGCACATCAACGTATAAATCTCTTGTCCCGCCTCTATCTCCGCCTGGCCTATCTGGGTTAACGGAGAAGCCAAGGCCAATCCTGCAGCTTCGTAGCCCTCCACTGTGTTTGGATAGGGGTAAGGCATGACAAAATCCATGGCTTCGGGATGGAAGGCGATGGTTCCAGCCACCGGTTTTCGAGCGGATTGTACCATGCGTTGAGAGCTGGCTACTTCTTCCCCAACTTGGTAAGGGTCCTGACCATAGTCAACGTACGCTTCAACCGCTGGAGAGCGGTACATGTCCGGCATGTACTCCAAACCAGAGCTGTCCGGATTGTTCACACAACCCGTCGTAGCAACCAGAACCGTTGCCACCGCTGATAAAACAATGGAATTCCGGATATTCATCATTCGTAATCTTTGATGCTCAGCTCAAACAGCTGGGTTTCTTTGATCGCCGTCTCCATCTCTGCAGCGGAGAGGGCGTTTTGCTCAGTCGTAATCTCAATGACAAACTTGTCATCCGTTGTGCGGGGATCCGGGTTTGTAGCAGGCATGCCTGGAAGTGTCCCGTTCCGCAGCAAATAGGTAATGGCCATTCCGTGCGCGCCGCACAATACCGAAAACTCAAAGGTTACCGGAATAAACGCAGGTAAATTTTCAATCAGCGAAAAGCTTGGCTTTCCGCCAATGTTCATTGGCCAGTCGGAAATCATGAAGTACCACATCCCGAGCAACGCGAGCGTTGTACCCGTCGTGGCGAACATGAATGCAACGATGCCCAATCGTGTGCGCTTGACCCCAATGATGGGGTCTATCCCGTGAACGGGGAAAGGAGAAAATACATCCTTGACCCGGATGCCTTTTGCTACCAATGCCGACGCAGCTTCCATCAGCTTGTCGTCATCGTCATACATTACATGGAATACCTTATTCATGGCTGTAAGGGTCAGTGGTTAGCTTGCTTTTTCTTAAAATTCTCTCCGCTCGACTTCAGAATCGTCTTGAGCTCATTGAGGGCCAAGACAGGGAAGAATCGAGCAAAGCCAAGGAAGAGGGTGAAGAAAATTCCCAGCGTCCCTATGAACACCCCCACATCCACACTCGTTGGGTGAAATTCTCCCCAACTCGATGGGTCATAATCTCGGTGAACCGACGTGACAATGATAACGTAGCGCTCAAACCACATGCCGATGTTCACGACAATGGACAACACAAACGTGGCAATTAAACTTCGTCGAATCTTCTTAAACCAAAAGAGTTGTGGGCTGATTACGTTGCACGTCATCATAATCCAGTAGGCCCAGCTGTAGGGTCCGCTGAAACGGTTGATGAAAGCATAGCTTTCGTACTCTACGCCCGAGTACCAAGAAATGAACAGCTCGGTCAAGTACGCGACTCCAACGATTGAGCCCGTGACGATGATGACAATGTTCATGTACTCCACGTGCTTCACATGGATGTAATTTTCCAATTTCATCCCCTTTCGCATAATGAGCAAAAGCGTCTGCACCATGGCGAAGCCAGAGAATACAGCGCCAGAAACAAAGTATGGCGGGAAGATCGTGGTATGCCATCCCGGTACGATTGACGTGGCAAAGTCCATCGATACAATGGAGTGAACTGAGAAAACCAATGGCGTAGCGATACCCGCTAACACCAACGACACCTCCTCAAAGCGATTCCAATGCTTCGCGCGACCACTCCACCCGAAGCTCAAGAGACCATAGATCTTCTTGGACAAGGGCTTCGTCATTCGATCTCGGATGGTCGCAAAATCAGGGATGAGGCCGATGTACCAAAACACCAAAGACACAGAGAAATATGTCGAAATGGCAAATACGTCCCACAGCAAGGGGCTGTTGAAGTTGACCCACAACGAACCAAATTGGTTCGGAAGAGGCAAAACCCAGTAGCTGACCCAAATCCTTCCCATGTGAATACCGGGGAAGATGGCCGCCATGATTACCGCGAAGATGGTCATGGCCTCCGCAGAGCGATTAATCGCCATGCGCCACTTTTGACGGAACAACAGCAAAACCGCCGAAATCAATGTTCCAGCGTGACCAATACCGACCCACCAAACGAAATTGGTGATGTCCCAGGCCCAGCCAACCGTTTTGTTCAATCCCCACACTCCAATGCCCGTGCCTAGCAGGTACAGAATACTTCCAACACCATAAACGGCGACGATGCTGGAGATGGTTATCATGATTTTCCAACCGATGGGTGCTGGACCCTCGATCGGGCCAACGACATCATCGGTGATGTCTTTGTATGACTTGTCCCCTAAGATCAGAGGTTCCCGAATGGCAGCTTCCTTTTGCATGGTCCTATCAGGCTTGGGTTGGTTCTACATTGCGCACCTTCGTCATGTAGAAGATGTTGGGCTTCACACCCACTTCTTCCAATGCATGGTATGCACGGTTATTTTCTGACGTCAAGCGCGCCGAAGATTTTGTGTCATTCAAGTCGCCAAACGTGATCGCATGCGTCGGGCAAGCCTCTGCACATGCCGTCACGACGCTTCCATCAACCAGCGGCGCTCCCACTTTTTTAGCTTCCAATTTACCCGCTTGCAAGCGCTGTACACACATGCTGCACTTCTCCATAACGCCACGACTTCGCACCGTAACATCTGGGTTCAGCACCATCCGCATCAGGCTGTCTTGGGCAGGGTTGAAGTTTGCAAATTTCTTGTAGCCCGGGTAATTAAACCAATTGAACCTCCGAACCTTGTAGGGGCAGTTGTTCGCGCAGTACCGTGTGCCGATGCACCGGTTGTACGTCATCTGGTTCAGTCCTTCATTGGAGTGCGTTGTTGCAGCTACTGGACAAACCGTCTCACATGGTGCGTGGTTGCAATGCTGACACATCATTGGCATGTGCACCGTTTGTGGATTCCCAGAAGGATCTTCCATCTTACGGTAAGTCCCAATGACGCTTTCACCCTCCTCTTCTCCGCGCTCCAAGCTGTAATCCGATGCAAAGAATCGATCGATTCTCATCCAGTGCATATCCCGGTGCCGTCGCACTTCGTCCTTTCCAACTACCGGCACATTGTTCTCGATGTGGCAGGCCGTTACGCACGCACTGCATCCTGTACAGGTGGTCAAGTCAATCGCCATTCCCCACCGATGTCCTACGTTTTCAACCGCATGTTCGTGCCAGAGATCAAAAGCTTCTGCAGGCTTAGCGTCTTGCGCATTGATAATGCCGTCTCCGTTGACATCTTCGTGCACCGCCAACTTGATAACCTTGTTCCAAGATGCTTCCCCCTTATCTGCATTGCGTTCAGCGAAAAAGCTCGTGAAATCCGTTTCCTTCACAATGCTGTCACGCCCCATGAAGGTGTTTTGAATTTGCGTGCACGCAAGGGCATATTCACCGCCCGTTGATTCCACTTGAACGTCAAACTGATGCGTGTGGCTCATGCCTTGGGAAACGTTCATCCAAGGATGGACGTTTTTCCCGACTGGCACCATTCGGCCTTCACTGTCCGTGAGGAATGACCCGTTTTCGCCCGTTTGGAAAGCAGCCTTGCCGATGGTCTCTCCGTTCGCTCCGCGACCATAACCTAAGGCAATTCCAATGGTTCCTGGCGCTTGTCCCGGCATCGGGAAGACAGGCAGCTCCAAAGAAGCGCCGTTCAGTGTGACCTTGACCACGCTTGCCGGTTTTTCTTGACCAATAAAACCATTCAGTCCCATCGCGTCCACATCCGCGTGGGACATGGTCACATAATTGTCCCAAGTTACCTTGGTCAATGGGTCTGGCGTTTCTTGCAACATTGGATTGGCGGCGTGCTGCCCCGCTCCCATCGTTGTCTTCTGGTACAGCGCCAACTCGAATGTTCCGCCAACTTGGCTGTTCAACCTGCCTACCGCATCAGCCACACCTTCAGAACGGTATGCTGGGGTTTCAGGTACTTGTTCGTTCCAGCCTAAGAAGCCATTGTGCACCGATTTATTCCAATCAGCATTCGTGTACATCGCTTCTGACGTGTAATCGGAAGCATGTGTTTGACGAACGAATGTATACCAATCCACTGCATTGCCTGTCCATGTCAACAAACTCTCGCCCCAGCCACGCGAAGCATGCAAGGGTGAAATTGTTGGTTGAACAAGGTCGATGCGGTAGCGATCAATCGCCAGGTCTCCCCATGATTCAAGCCAATGATGGGTTGGCGCAATGATTGAGCAACGTGAAGCTGTTTCGTCGTTGAACATGGACGTGCTGACTGTGGTCTTCACCTTGGCCAGGGCGGCCACAAATTTGTCAGCATCTGGCGCGTCGTATGCGGGGTTGCAATCGGCGATGATCAGCATTTCGATGCCACCGTTTTGCATATCCGCCGTCAATGATTGCACAGCCCCAGCGCTTCCTTTAAATAAGTCAGTTCCATCGTATGTCACGGTTGTGCCAACGCTTCCCAATGCACTGTTGATGGCATTTACAACGCGTTGCACATCCAATTCATTGGACCCTGCTAAGACCAGCCCTTTTGATCCTGCCTTTTTCAAATCTTGTGCTGCACTTGCTACCGCAGCTTGCACTGCTTCGGGCAAGGAACTGGAACCGCCTTGGCCGGTAATCGCCTGGAGGAGCGCCGTCGCCACTTTCCCTTGCTCAGAAGGCTTCACCATGGTCCGGTAATCGGAATTAGATCCCGTCAAGCTCATATTGGTCTCGAAAGCGTGCATGCGGGACATGCTGCCATTCTCTGGCTTTCTGTTCTTGGCCCAATTTTCAGCGTAGTATACCGAGTCTCCGAAAGTTCCTAGGAAATCCGCTCCAATGGTCACAATCGCAGTAGCCGCGTCGAACTTGAATGACGGGAATGTTGCAACTCCGAAATTCATCTCTGATGCCTTGACAAAGGCGCTGTAGTCTATCGCGTCATATTGAACGTGTTCCAACCCTGTAGTCGCAATTGCGCGCTTGAGCGAAGGACTCAAAACCGTATTGGTCAACAACACCTTTCGGCCTTCTTTGGCCATAGCAGTCGATACGCGTTGGTCAACAGTTGCCCAATCGCTGTCTGCACCATCTACTTGAGGAGCGGTCAAACGCGCACTATCATACAAGGATAAAACGGATGCATTCACCCGCGCATTGACACGGCCTACACCTGTTTGCGCATTGGACTTTACGAAAATCGGGCGTCCCTCGCGGGTCTTCACCAAGACATTGACGTAATCCTGGCCATCATAGTAGGTGCTGGCGTAGTGATTCGCAACGCCCGGAGTGATTTCCTCTGGCTTGTTGGTGTAAGGGATGCTCTTAATTACAGGAGTCTCACATGCCACCAAGGTGGCCGCCGTGAGGCTGAACCCCATAAATTTCAAAAAGTCTCGTCGACCGGTGTGCGTCGACTCCAGTCGATCGTCGGTCAAAAACTCGTCGACCGACTGCGCTCCAGGAAACTCTTGTTCCTGAATCGTCTTGAATGCTTCTGTTTCCTGAAGCTCGTCCAGTCCGGACCAATAACGCTTTGTATTTGCCATGAGGCTATTGCGATAAGGGGTTCGCGATTATTTGCTGTTAATAATGACACTTGGCGCATTCCCATCCGCCGAGTTCCTTTACAGTGATTTTATCATCCTCCATGTACATCCGGAGCTCCTCGTTTCCACGAAGATGATCCTTGAGTCGGTGGTGAATTTCTTCGTAATAACCGCTGCTTGCCAAATCAATTTCGGCTTTGTTGTGGCATTCGATGCACCAGCCCATTGTGAGCGTCGGCTTCGAAAGCTCAATCAATCCGGGGTACTTGTCTACCAATTGGTTAATGTCCTCAACCTTCGCTACTCGGCCTACCGTGTAAGTCTCTACATCACCGTGGCAATTCTGACATTGCAGACCACCGACGACGACGTGCTGCTGGTGACTAAAGAATACGTGGTCAGGTAAGTTATGTACTTTGTTCCATCGGATTGGATCACCGTCATACGTGTCCTGTGGCGAGGCATATCCATTCTTCCCCTCCCCATCAACATACGTGCCGGATGTCGCGTCAAAACCAATGGCTTCGTAAATTTTCCCGATTTCTGTTTCTCCATAGCGGCGGCCCTTCTTGACCGCTTTGTGGCAATTCATGCACACATTCGTCGATGGGATTCCGGCATGCTTGGACTCATAAGCACTGTGATGACAGTATTTACAATCCACTTCATTCTCACAAACGTGCACACTGTGGATGAACTGGATGGGCTGATTCGGCTTGTAACCTTCCACCACCCCAACGCGCATCAAACCCTGATACCCTAAAACCGCACCATACGCAACAATAAATACGCCAATCAAGGAAACCGCGACGCGATTCTCCCAGGCCCACATTTTGACTCGCTGTCCGTAGGGCAAATCCTCTAGAAGAGCTCCCCCATCCTTTTCTCGGCTTGCATTGGTCAAGGAACGATTCACTCCTGCCGCTGCCATGGCAATGATCAAGAACAACACCAGCAGCATCACAAACCATACACCGCTATCATTGTTCGCCTCCTCTATGGGCAACTCATCGACGGTAATGCAATCAGAACCCGAATCCGCGACAGGGGCCGCATCAGGTGGATTTTGAACATAAGCCATGATGTTTTTTACGTCCTCCGCCGAGACTGCCTGAGCGGTCATCCATCCGTACGTTGGGACATAACGGCTTACAAGAGATTTAATGTAACTGTCACCAGATTCCGCTGCTCCCTGTGGATTTTGAATCCATTGAACCAACAACTCCTCACTTGCGCCCCAGCGGTCCGCAATGCCCGCCAATCCCGGTGCGGCCAACACTTCATTTGTCACTTTGTGACAGGATGCACAGTTCGCATTGAACAATGCTTGACCCTCCTCAATGTTACCATCATCCCAAATGCCCGCAGTTGCTTGCACTGCAAATAAAACGAGGCATGCGGTCAAAAAGGATTTAGTGGCCTTAAAACCCAAATCAGCTATCATGGAATTTGCTTTTCGCATTACGGGAAAACTCACGCTTTTCGCGCGCAAAATTAAGCATAGAAGGCCAATAAATAAGGAAGAAACGAGCCAATTTCCCTATTCCTTGTTCATGAATATATTTCTTAATTCGTATCTCGTTGATTTTGTGATGAATCCGATTGCTCGTTTTGCCGTTCGAATTTTTACTTTTTTCTTACAATCCACTCCCCTTCATGGACCACATCGAATTAAATTCGCACCCATCGGAATCCTTTTGAACCCCCTAAAGCACCCATCCGTGAGACCACTTTTGGTTTTAACTTTGCTTAGTCTTTGCAGCTCATTCGGTTCGCTGCATGGGCAAGAGAGCACGCCTTGGTGGAAGTCTCTCTTCCGAGGAACCCAGCAACGAGAGTCGCCAGATCGTCAGCTGGATCAAACGCCCGAATCGAAATCGACTTCACCCTTCGAAAATACCGCTCCTGCCCTGCCGGAGTCTGCTCCCGTGCCAAACAATCAAAGCAGTGAAGACGCTAATCGGGACCAAGAAGTTCGTCCCCAAGGCTCCGTAACGTTTCAATGGGACTCCCGTGTGGATGAATTGGAGCTCGCCTGGAAGACTGTGGCACACCCCTTAAGCGGATTCCGCATTCAAATTTTCTACGGCAGCCTTCAACAGGCGCGAGAAGTGCGTTCCACCATTCGTCGCAATGCGCCCAAGATTCCCGTGTATCTGTCAGCGCTGCCGCCGAATTACCGGGTAGCAATCGGAGATTACCGCTCGAAATGGGATGCTCAAAAAGACCGAGATGATTGGCTCGAGGAGTACCCTATGTCCATCGTAGTGCCGATGGAAATCAACCTCCCCGACCTCAAAAAGCAAGAAGATTAATCTTCTAATGTTTGTTTGACTTCGACTTGTTCATAGGCCTCGATGACGTCTCCAACTTTGATGTCGTTGAAACGATCCACATTCAGACCGCACTCGAATCCTTTTGCTACTTCTTTCACATCGTCCTTGAAACGCTTGAGTGATCCCAAGGTGCCGGTGTAAGCCACCACGCCTTCTCGAATCACGCGCACTTTGTTGTTTCTCTTGATCTTCCCATCCAAAACGAAGCAACCAGCAATGGTGCCCACCTTTGAAATCTTGAAGGTTTCCCTGATTTCCGCAGAGCCCACCACGTTTTCTTCGATTTTGGCCGAGAGGAGTCCCTCCATCGCATCCTTCATTTCCTCGATGGCCTTATAAATGACCGAGTACAGCTTGATCTGCACGGATTCTTTTTCTGCCAATCGACGCGCCGCAGCACTTGGTCGCACTTGGAAACCGATGATGATTGCTGACGAGGCCGATGCCAAAAGAATGTCCGATTCAGAGACCTGTCCCACCGCTTTGTGGATGATGTTGACCTGAACTTTTTCGGTTGAAAGCTTTTGCAAAGAATCGCTCAGAGCCTCGATGGACCCATCCACGTCTCCCTTGACAATCAAATTCAATTCCTTGAATTCTCCTACCGCGATTCGCCGTCCCAACTCCTCCAATGTCACCGAGCGCTGCGAACGAACGCCTTGTTCCCTTTGAAGCTGCTGTCGCTTAATCGCAATATTCCGTGCTTCACGTTCATCATCAAAAACATGGAATTTATCTCCTGCATTGGGAGCGCCATCAAAGCCCAAGATCGAGACAGGAACGGAAGGAGCCGCTTCTTCAACTCGGGTTCCCCGCTCATTGAACATCGCTTTGACCTTGCCAGAATATTGACCAGCCAAAACCGCATCACCAACGCGCAATGTCCCGCCTTCAACCAAGAGGTTCGTGACGTATCCGCGACCTTTGTCCAGCGAGCTCTCCACAACCGTACCGATAGCACGTTTGTCTGCGTTCGCCTTCAAATCCAACATCTCTGCCTCAAGTAACACCTTCTCGAGCAATGGCTCAATGTTGGTGCCTTCCTTCGCTGAAATTTCTTGACTCTGAAATTTCCCTCCCCATTCTTCTACTAAAACATTCATTTCAGAAAGCTCCTGGCGGATCTTATCCGCATTCGCTTCTGGTCGATCCATCTTATTCAAGGCGATGACCATAGGAATCCCTGCAGCCTGCGCGTGATTGATTGCTTCCTTGGTCTGTGGCATGACAGCGTCATCTGCTGCAACAACGATAATCGCTATATCGGTCACCTGTGCACCCCGCGCACGCATGGCTGTAAAGGCCTCGTGCCCCGGTGTATCCAGGAAAGTCATCTGCCCGCCTTGAGGCAAGGTCACGTGATACGCACCAATGTGCTGAGTAATGCCCCCGGACTCTCCGGCGATAACATTCGCTTTTCGAATGAAATCGAGCAACGATGTTTTTCCATGGTCAACGTGACCCATGACGGTAACAATAGGTGGACGATTCGTCAAATCCTCCTCGCTATCCTCTTCAACATCAATGGCTTCTTGAACATCCGCGCTGACAAAGTTGGCCTCATAACCAAATTCCTCTGAAATGATGGTAATAGTCTCTGAGTCCAGCCGTTGATTGATTGAGACCATGATGCCCAATGTCATGCAAGCCGAAATCACCTCGTTTACATTGGCATTCATCATATTGGCCAATTCTGCCACCGTCACAAACTCAGTCAACTGCAATGTCTTAGACTCCTCCTCTTGACGCGCCAATTCCTGCTCTTGTCGTTCTGCAACGGCACTTCGCTTTGCACGTCGCAACTTCGCTGAGTTTGACTTTTTCCCCCCACTTAACCGCGCGAGTGTATCCTTAATTTCTTTTTGGATATCCGCCTGACTGACCTCTTTCTTGACGTCCGTTCGGCGTCCGCGACCCCGAGTATCCGCTCTACCTGGTGCAGTGCGAGCAGTTTTCTCGACATCCACCTTCGTGATTCTCTTTCGCTTCTTCTTATCCTCGCTCTTGGAAGCCGGTGTGCGCTTCTTTTCTACCGGCAGAACAATTTTCCCAACCACCGTTGGACCCGATAGCTTCTCAATCTTCGTCTCGTGCTTTTCCGACACCTTTGGGGCATCAACCTGTTTCTCTTCCGCTTTGGATTTGGCAATCGCCTCAGCTTCTGCCTTTGCCGTTGCTTGCGAGGCCGATTCCTTTTTGGTTATCTCCGCTGACTTCTTGGCGAGCATTTCCTTTTCAGCCAATTTCTCTGCCTTCGTTTTCGGTTTTCGCTTTTTTGCAAGCGCGTCCAAGTCGACCGTTCCTAAGACTTTGACCGGGCTTTCTGCCTTTGCCGCGGTCTTTCCTTCTGCTTTCGGCTCAGCTTTCGGTTCCTCAACAGGAGCCGATGGCTCAGGGGTCTCAGCGGGTTCCGGCGCCTCTACCGCCTTTGGTTCAGCCTTTGGTGCGGGGTCTGCAACTTTCGGCACCTCTGGCTCAATTCGATCCACGACCGGCTGCTGTTGGCTCTTCTGGAAAACGGAAAGATCAATTTCCGGCTCTTCGGCTTCCTTGACCTCAGGGCTCCTGCGCGCTGACGCCAGGGTTACGCTTTCACGCTCCGTAACTGCTCGGTTCGCCGAGCTCACCGCTTTTTCTTTCGCCGCCTTCTCATCCTGAAAATTCGCACGGATGAGTCCGTACGCGTCCGCGTCTATCTTGGTCGTGGGCTTGGCGTCCACCTCCATGCCTTTGCTACCCAAAAAATCAACGATCGTTTGGATTCCCAAATTGAATTCGCGGGCAATTTTATTCAGTCGTACGGGTTTGTTAGCGTCGGCCATTGGCAATCTTGGGCGTTATAAGTGCGAATTTAAAGGGGAAACGTATGATTCGGGAAGGATTTAAGACAATTCGTCTTTCAAGATTTTCAGGACCTCTCGGATTGTCTCCAATTCCAAGTCGGTTCGATTCACCAAGAAATCCTCATCGCGGTTCAAGACAGACCGTGCCGTCTCCAATCCGATTTTGGTGAATTCATCCAGAATCCAAGCATCGATTTCGTCCTTGAACTCTGTCAATTCAACGTCATCCACTGCATCCTCTTCATCCCGGTAAACGTCGATTTCGTAATTGGTCAGCAAACCCGCCAATTTGATGTTGTTCCCCCCTTTTCCAATGGCCAAACTCACTTGATCAGACTTCAAGTAAACCTTCGCTTCTCTGGTTTCTTGATTGAGTTCGATGGAGGTTATTTTGGCAGGGCTCAGTGCACGTGTCACCAACAGTTGCTCGTTCTCAGTGAAGTTGATAACGTCGATGTTTTCGTTTTTCAATTCCCGCACAATGCTATGGATTCGGGAGCCCTTCATGCCGACACACGCGCCGACAGGGTCTACACGCTCGTCGTAAGATTCCACGGCCACCTTGGCCCGTTCACCCGGTGCACGAACCACGCGCTTGATGGTGATGAGACCGTCAAAGATCTCGGGCACCTCCTGCTCAAACAACCGCTCTAAAAACTCCGGTGCTGTACGCGACAAGACAATCCGAGGGTTGTTATTCTTCATCTCAACAGCTGAAACCACCGCTCGGATGGAATCCCCTTTTTTGAAGAAGTCGCCCGGGATTTGATTCTCTCGAGGCATCACCACTTCATTGTCCTCATCGTCCACCAATAAAATCTCCCGCTTCCAAATTTGGTAGACTTCAGCCGAAACTACTTCACCAACGCGCTCCTTGTACTTCTGATAAATGGCGTCCTTCTCGAGATCCATGATTCGGCCTGCCAAATTTTGGCGCAGCGACAAAACATTTCGTCGACCAAAGGATTCCAACTTGATTTCTTCTGAAACCTCTTCCCCTTCCTCAAAGTCATCCTCAATTTTCAAGGCTTCAGATAAGGCAATCTCTTGATTTTCATCTTCTACAGCATCATCCGCAACGATGCTGCGGTTGCGCCAAATCTCCAAATCACCTTTGTCCGGGTTGATAATGATATCGAAGTTGGAGTCGTCTCCGTACTTCTTAAGAATCATGGCGCGGAAAACGTCTTCCAATATGCCCATCATCACCTCGCGGTCGATGTTTTTAAACTCCTTGAATTCTTTGAAAGAATCCACCAAATTCAGCTGTGTCATGGCTTGGTTATTTGCAGCTCTCGGTTATTGATTGTTCTATTTCAGTTTCCCTTGAATGAAACCTGAACCTTGGTCCAGTCCAAATCACTCAACGGATAAGTCTGTTCTTCTTCTACCCATTCCTTCGCCTTGCGCCCCTCAATGCGGCGCTTTTCACGAATGACAATGGTCACGGATTCTTCTGAGGCCTTCGTCAACTTCCCCTCCACCTTGCCCGCATCGGTTAACTTCAGTTGCACATTGCGGCCGATGTTTTTGACATACTGGCGATGCAGTTTGAGCGGCTGGTCGAGCCCAGGAGAACTCACATCCAGTGAGAAGTCTTCCTCGTCCCGATCGAGAAGAGAGGTCAAATGACGGCTCAACGCCATGCATTTTTCAATGCTCGTGCCTTCATCATCGTCCAGTAAAACCGAAATCACATTCCCCTCACGCACGCGCACGTCCACGAGAAAACCCGAACCCTCCTCGAGGAAAGGCTTGGCCAAAGTTTGGATGTGTGATGCGCTGATCATGGTGAGAAAGTAGGTAAAAAAAAGAGGGGTGGAGGCCCCTCTTCTGTTTCGCTCTTCTTATTGTCGCCGCAAAGATAGGTGAATCCGAATGAACTTCCACCAATAAAATCCGGTTCTCCATGTAACTTCGTGAGCCATGTCGTACGTGCAGCAAATGATTGAGGAAGGGGAGCACCAAACCCAGGATTTCAAAATGCGCATCGATGATGCGTCAAAAATCGCTCGGACCTTGGTGGCCTTTGCGAACTCCGATGGTGGACGACTGCTGGTGGGTGTGAAGGACAATGGCGCCATAACCGGAATCAATGCGGAAGAGGAATACCACATGATTGACATGGCTTGCCAATCGCATTGCAAGCCCCCCATCGCTTTTGATGTGCAGGTCTGGAAAGCGGAAGGTCGATCTGTTTTGGAAGTGCAAGTCCCTCGTTCAGCGAGCAGGCCCCATTTCTGCGAAGACGAATCGGGTCAATGGCGAGCCTATCTAAGACAGAGCGACCGCATCCACAAGGCAAGCCCTGTGCAAGTGAAGGTCTGGCAGTATGAAATGCGGATGGACCGTGCGGAGTTTCGGTATGACCAATTCATTGGAAAGCTGTTCAATGCCTGGCGGGATGGAAGGCAGTTGGCCTTTCGTCAAGTGGTTCGAATGGCGCGGCTCTCTTTCGAAGATACCGAAGATCTATTGTGCTTGCTCGTGGTCTGGGGCATTGTGCGTTGGGAACGAGGCCCGCGTGGTTTGCTCTATGGCCTTTCCGATGCCTCGGCCTTGGATGAATTGGAAACCCAAGGAGCTGAGCGTTTTCGTTATAAAAATTATTCTTGAGCCTTCACAATATTCCGAACTTAGCCACGTAAGCAAAGCACGCCTATGGAACTTCCCGTTACCCATCTTCATCCGGTAAATTTTCTGCAAGGGAATGCCATGCTCCGTGGCTTGGTGCTTTTTGCGTGTATCGGGAGTGCAGTGCTTCAGCTCAAAGCCCAGCAACTCATCGCATCGGAGGAAGTGCAAGAAAACCGGCCTGTGGGAACATGGACAGACTACCTGCCATATTATCAAACAGAGGAGCTGGTTCATTGCACCTCCGCAGCAGACAGCGGCTTTTGGGCTGTTCGGACAGAACATGCCTTGTTTAAGGTGGAAGAATGGCAAAACACCGTGGAGCGCATCTCCACAGTTCATGGGCTTAGTGGAAGCCAGCCGACTGCACTGGCGTGGGATGCCAAAGGAGAAATGCTCATCGTAGGTCATGCAAGTGGCGTCATCGATTTTTTCTCCAATACCGGCGATTGGCTTTACACGTTGAATGATATCGCTGAAAGCAACCTCATCGGGGACAAGTCCATCGTGTCATTGAACTGGCTGGAAAGCATTGATCCGGATCTGATTTATGTTACAACCGGTTTTGGTGTGGTGACCGTAAACCTGCGAGAGTTGGATATCCGGGACACCTGGTATCTAGAGGGCCAACAGTCCTTGCGCAAGTGCCTTGGGCTTGCGGAGCATGAAGGAAAGTTTGTCGTTTGGACAGACGCGGGCGTTTTTGAGGCCGATGTGCAGCATCCATTTCTGAGTTCTCCTGATGCCTGGAGTCGATGGGAGGATATCCCTCTCGAGTCGGGCTACTATGCGCACCTTGTTTTTGCCCCCGCCAATGCGATTTTGCTTCACATGAAGACCGGCGACTCGAACGCCCCAGATGACTTATGGCTAAAAATGGAGGGCATATGGCAGCCCTTCCAGGCCTCCGAGAGCGCTCAAATTCTCGATATCGAAGCAGATGCCATTGGATCCAACCCGGAGGATTGGCGCATTGCCATTGCCGATCACCAATCCATTCGCATTTTTGATCACACGTGGGAAGAAGTCCAATTGGATTATGCCGCTGACGGGGTGCCTTTGCGGGTCAGGGACATGGCATTTAGCCACCGGACTGAGGTTTTCGGCAATGTCATGCAGATGAGCTTCCAAGATGTTTTCATTGCCAATTTCGAGCAAGGCCTTTTGAAAATGGACATCACAGGAGATGAGCAGGATGCACATTGGACCCCCGAAGGTCCACCGGTTGCGCTGGTGCGCGATGTTGATGCCTGGAATGATCAAATCTGGGTGGCGTCGGGTGGCATCGATGAAACGTGGACGGGCATGTACCATAAGCACGGGTTTTATGGAATGAGCGGGGTACGTTGGAATTGGATTCCGAATGAGGACGGGGAAAATGACCTCTTAGGCATCAATGATCCAATGGTGGTTTCCATTGATCCATTGAACCCGTATCATGTGTTTTTTGGGTCGTGGGAAGAAGGGCTCATTGAAGTTCAAAATGAGGCATCCCCAGAGACGGGGCCACCAGCTATTGTTGCCATTCACAATGAAACGAATAGCACTTTGCAGCTGGGTGATTTTGGCGGTTCACCTCGCTGCGGCATTGGCGGATTGGATTTCGATGATGCTGGGAACTTGTGGATTTCCAATGCGCATGCTGAAGATCCGCTCCATGTGAGGCTCGCTGACGGAACCTTCCATTCCATGCCGCTCGGAAATGCCCTGGGAAATGAGCGGTGGCTAGGCGACGTCTTGGCAGCGCGCAATGGCTATGTTTGGTGTGTCTTGCCTCGTGGTTATGGCTTACTGGTCTATGACACGAACAATACGCCCGCCGAAACAGGGGATGACGATTGGCGGATTCTGACCACCAGCGAATCGAAAGGCGGGCTTCCATCCGATGACATCTACTCCATCGAAGAGGATTTGGATGGCGAAATCTGGATTGGAACCTCGGCCGGACCGTGTGTGATCTATCTGCCCTCCGTCGTTTTTGACGATGCGAACGAAAACCCTGTTGCATCCCAAATTCTCATTGAACAAGACGGCAATTATCAATTGCTCCTCGAAACCGAGGTCATCGAGAGCATCTGCATCGACGGTGGCAACCGCAAATGGCTTGGCACCCAAAACTCCGGTGCTTATTTGCTGAGCGCAGATGGAATTGATCAAGTCGCTCATTTCACCGAACGGAATAGTCCGCTGCTTAGCAATCAAATCACCGACATCGCAATCAATCACCGCAACGGAGAAGTCCTGATTGGCACACAGCGTGGGCTCATGGGATGGCGAAGTGATGCCAATAATTTCCAATCGGAAATCACAGACTTACGTATTTATCCCAATCCTGTTCGATCCGATTTTGAAGGGTGGGTCACCCTCGAAGGACTAGCTTATGAGTCGACCATTCACGTTACAACCCTATCGGGCCGTGCCGTAGCTGAATTACAATCAGAGGGAGGAAGAGCCGTCTGGGATACCCGTGATTTTAATGGAGAGCTTGTGCCCTATGGAGTGTACTTATTTTTCGCAACAGATCCGAGCGGCAGTTCTGCGGGTGTGGCCAAGCTCGCTGTTACGCGTTAATTCTCGTCTCCAGTTTACGACCCTATGAAAGGACGGTAGGGTTGCAAATCCAAACGCCGATTTAGTGAAAACTAGTCGATACCTAATTCTTTTTTAAATTTCTTTATCATCTCATCTTCACTGGAATCTTCAAATCCATCTGCCATCTTGATGCATTCAAAATGATGGCTGAGTAGTTTTTTTTCATTGTCATTTAGTCCCTGCAATTCTGACACCGCTTGGGCTGTGGACAGACTTGATGCTTTAGTGAAGAAAATCTTTTGAATTTCAGGTAAACCGGCCAATTCCTTACCGTATTCCGCTGTGCCGTCAGCCTTGATTAAATCTAGGTATAAACGAACAACCGCTGGTTTCTTAGAGTCTGGTATGCCTTTATTCCAAGCGTAAGACCGCAACCATACATCCACTGCAAAGCCAACTAAGAGGCCAATAAGTGCTCCGGTTCCCACAGGAATGGTAGCCTCTGATTCACGGAGCAAGAGGCTATCTAATGAGAAGCCCGCTGAAGAGAAGCCCAAAACCGCTCCTAATAATCCGATGAGCATGACGACAATGAATTTCGACTTCGTGCCGGCTGCGGCGATTTTTAGACTGAGATTTTTCATGGGTTCGTATTGAGTGGTGTCCGAAGTTAAAAAAATTTTACTCAAAAAAAACCATTTCCCCCAACCCCTATTCTTATTACTGGAGCATAGGCACTGCGTCATCGCCTGTCGTCCCTTCTATTCAATCCCTGTCTTTGATCCTTTGGGAAAGGGCCGTGCTTCTTTGCATACTGGCACAACACCACAAGAATTTCCCCGTACCCGGTGATGCAGATCGGTTTGACCTCTTGACCTAAACGAACGCGTTCAGCCCCGTCACATCCAATCCCGTGATGAGAAGGTGGATGTCGTGGGTTCCTTCGTAGGTCACCACCGATTCCAAGTTCATCATGTGGCGCATGATGGGGTATTCTCCGGTAATGCCCATCCCCCCCAACATTTGTCGAGCGTCGCGTGCAATGGTGAGCGCCATGTCCACGTTGTTTCGCTTCGCCATTGAAATCTGAGGAGATGTAGCCTTGCCCGAATCGCGCAACTGTCCTAATCGGAAGGTCAATAATTGGGCCTTCGTAATCTCCGTAATCATCTCGGCCAACTTCTTCTGTTGCAGCTGGAATTGACCAATGGGGCGATCAAATTGAATCCGCTCTTGCGAATACCGCAGGGCCGTGTCGTAGCAATCCAAGGCGGCACCTATGGCGCCCCAAGCAATGCCGTATCGAGCAGAATCCAAGCAACTCAGCGGTGCTCCTAATCCATCGCGCCCTGGTAAAATATTCGACTTTGGAACGCGGACATTATCAAAAATCAACTCGCCCGTATCTGAAGCACGGAGGCTCCATTTGCCATGCATGGTGGGCGTGCTGAACCCTTCCATTCCGCGCTCAACAATAATCCCTTTGATGCGACCTGCCTCGTTCTTGGCCCAAACCACAGCAATGTCAGCAAATGGCGCATTGGAAATCCACATTTTTGCACCGTTCAGAATCACATGATCACCGTCGTCTTTGAAGTTCGTCGTCATCCCGCCGGGATTCGATCCGTGATCCGGCTCGGTCAAACCGAAACATCCCATCATTTCGCCCGTTGCCAATTTGGGCAAAAACGCTTGCTTTTGCTCCTCTGACCCATACCGCCAAATGGGATACATCACCAAACTGCTTTGCACAGATGCTGTGGATCGCAAACCGCTATCGCACCGCTCCAACTCTTGCATCAAAATACCATAGCTGATCTGGTCCAGGCCAGGCCCTCCGTATTCTGCAGGGATATAAGGGCCAAAGGCTCCTATTTCACCCAATCCCGGAAGCAAGTGCCGTGGAAAGACACATTTTTCAGCTGCATCTTCAATGATGGGACTTACCTCTTTCTTCACCCATTCGCGTGCTGCATCCCGAATCAACTTATGTTCTTCCGTGAGCAGATCATCCAACATGTAATAGTCATGTCCCTGGTACAAATCCGTGCGCATAGCGTTATCTGTTAATGCGTTTGAAGAACAAAGATACGTCCCTACCGGCCAACCCCATGTGACCAGAACCGCATTGATTAGCCCTTCAAGGACTCGTAGCCTTCATCCACGCCTAGACTCCCTGTTTGGTAAGCCTGAACAGCCAAATAATCCGCGCGTTCATTGTTGGGATTGCCTGCATGGCCCTTCACCCAGTGAAATTTCACCCGATGTTGACGGTAAATGACCAGGAACCTGCGCCATAAATCTGGGTTCTTCTTGTCCTTGAATCCTTTCCGCTCCCAACTCATCAGCCAACCCTTCTCGACGGCATCTACGACATACTTCGAGTCCGAGTAAATGGCCACCTCCAATCCCGGCCGCTTCAATGCCTCAAGAGCGACGATAACGGCCAATAGTTCCATCCGGTTATTCGTCGTCAGGCGGAACCCTCCACTGAGTTCCTTTTGATGCTCTCCAGACATCATCAGCGCTCCGTAGCCTCCAGGCCCTGGATTTCCACTTGCTCCCCCATCGGTATATACGGTTACGGTGGCCATATCAATTGGGAGAATTTACAAGGCTTTCTCGCACCAAGGATTCGATGACTTTCGGAAAATAAGCGTGTTCCAATTCTTGGACTTTTTTTGCAATGGCCGTTGCCTCCAAGCCCGACTCGATGGGACATGTGGCTTGAAATACAATCTCTCCTTCATCGTAACCCTCCGTTACATAATGCACTGTCATGCCTGTTTCAGTTCGACCTGAATCCTGGACAGCCCGATGCACATGAAGCCCGTACATCCCTTTCCCACCAAAATCTGGTAACAGCGAAGGGTGAATGTTGACCATGCGCAGAGGAAATTCCCGAATCATAGATTCTGGAATGTGCATCAGAAAACCTGCGAGCACAACCCAATCAATCTCGGCCTCCACCAACATTTCCGTCACACGACCTTCCGTTAAATCTCGCCGTGAAAAGGCCGTCGTCTCCATTCCCATGGTCCTCGTTCTCTCGAAGATCCCGGCAGAATTGGCTGCTCCATTCGACCCCACCCAGGCTACTTCCGCCCATGGCGAATCAATGAAGTGGCGTATGATTTGTTCTGCATTCGAGCCCGAACCTGACGCTAAGATTGCAATGCGTTGCTTAGTCAATCTCAAAAGTTAAACGATCCCAAGTTTGAAATGCGCACCTGTTCCTCCGCCATCATAGCTTCAATCTCTTCCATTTTGCGGGTTAGTTCGCTGGCCAGTGAATCTTCAGGCAAATACAAAGAAGCCGTTTGAATCATCACTTGAGCAACTTGCTGCGCGATGCGACGCTCCTGAGAAACTGCTGCGAACCGCATAGGGTCTAACGAATAGTAATAGGTCAAATCCTCCGTCTGGATATCGAACAGTTGACGTGTCAATGTCTTTGCTAGTTCTCGCGCCTGGGCACGGCGTTCATCGGACAGTTCATAAAACTGCTCGCCCGGAATAGAATCCGAAGCCGCGATTTCCATAAGGGTCCCTTGAACAGTCATCAAAACACGATTCAATGGCACATTCTCTTCTGGCATTTTCACCATGACCATCTCGCAAATATCCAACGCGCGATTGGCATCGTTTTCAGAGAGCAATTGTTCAGCGAGAATGGCCATCTGCAGGCGGAAATTGGTCACCATCCTGCGGTTATTTTCGTCCATGTAAATCCCATCTTCAACATTATCCATTCCACCCCATGACCACTTGTTGACCACGTTGTCGTACATCTTGTCACTGGACACTCCGCCAAAAGCATTGGGGTTGGGATTGGGGGGATATTTGATGGGCACCAACCGGTAAGCCAGACCTTCCAACCGGAAGTATTCTTGCAGCCCCATGTAGCTGTCTGGACCGGTGGTTACAGCAAAATAAATCGGACGTTCCCATCGGTTGTTGTAAATCATATCCAACACCGCCAACTGATTTTTCAGGATGTAGGATTTAGGCGATCCATTGGATCCCGATAACGTGAAATCAATGGAAGAAACGCGATTTGCCATTTCTTCTGCATCCAGAACGCCAAAGTTCACCAACTGCGCGCTGTCAGCCGGGATTCTGAAACTATTTGATGGAATCACAGCGTATTTCTTCCCCCCACCAAACTCCCGCATGTTCTTGTCATCTAGCGCATACTCCATCGCTACAGCCAAGTCCATGTAAGGATTCATCGGATCTTTCGGGTTGTCCAAAACCACCAAGTCACGGGTCCCCTGGCGGTAACTTTCCTCTTCCATGGCTATCGGGAGTGGTGCGCTTTCGTACGCTTGCCGTTTCATTTGATCGATGTACCAGTCGGTATTGAGCAAACTCAAATTGCAAATTCGAACATCTGTCCGGTACCCCTCGACCTCTTGAACGTACCAGAGCGGGAACGTGTCGTTGTCTCCGTTGGTAAACAAGATGGCATTCGGTTCCAATGAGTCCAAGTAGTTCTTCGCAAAATCGACTCCCGTGCGGCGATGCGCCCGGCTGTGATCATCCCACCCTTCACTCGCCATTAATGCAGGAACAGATAGCGAAAGAACCAGCATCACCTGTGCTCGCAAGGTCTCCTTCATGGAAGTCTTTTGCAGCACCAGTGCCAATCCGACCAGACCCGCCGTTACCGCCGTCATAAACAGCAGGCTGTAGCTCATCGCGTGGTTGCCTCCCGAAGCCAATTCCATGGCGTAAAGGACAATGCCCGCTGCTGCAGCGGAGCCGATAACCTGGGCTGCTGTTTTGACGGTCATGCTTCGAGCAAATTCAAACAGCGCACAAACCCCCAATCCAATCCACATAGCATAGGCGTAAAATGAACCGACAAATGCGTAATCCCGCTCCCTCGGTTGGAAAGGGTATTGATTTAAGTAAACCACAATTGCTAGCCCAGTCAAAATGAACAAGGCCGAAACCACCAGGAACTGACGCGGATCTCGGAATGCTTGAAAGAGCAAGCCAATGATACCGAGCAGCAGCGGCAAGTAATAAAACCGATTGAAGCCCTTGTTTTCTCTTTGCACCTCAGACAGTCGATCTTGGTTCCCGAGCCGCTCGGCGTCGATCATACTCAGTCCACTGAGCCAGTTGCCATCCAAAAAGTCACCGTTGCCTTGAGTGTCGTCCTGACGTCCTGCAAAATTCCAAAGGAAATAGCGGAAATACATCCAGCCTATTTGATAATCCTTGAAAAAACGAAGGTTCTCGGCCATGCTCGGTTTGAGATCCGCCTGAACACGGTCCAGCATTCCCTGCAGTTGACGAGCAGCCTGAGCATCTTCTTGCGAGCCCGTTTGATTCGCCCGTCGTGACACCATTCGCATCTGCGATTCGATTTGGTCCCGCTGGCCTTCCAACCGTTCAACATACCCCCTCCCTCTGGTCAGTCCTGATTCGAGGTCGTTTACAATGAATTGCGCCAATGTGCCTGCCATGCCCGGCGAATCCAATGGTGCACGCTGCATGCTCCCCGTTTGAGCATCGCGAACTAAAATTTCATTGGGTGAAGCCACTTCAAAATTATCCTCGAATCTTCGGTTGTATAATCGAAACAAGCCATTCATCGCCCGAGTCAAGTCCTGCTTGGACATAGACCCATTGAGGTACACCTCAGCCACGTGCTGTTCAAAGCCAGCTTTGGTCATCAACGCATTCGACATTGGGCTTTGAAACCCCGTCGACTCATTGTAGCCCTTGTAGTTACTCCAGCTCTTATAAGCATCAATGTGAATGGGTGTGCCGGAGTACATCCTTGGAAAAAGCATCGTAAATCGCGGGTCATAATTGGGCACACTTCCCCGCTTTTCACCGCTGTCAACGTATTCCTCCTGAATCCGCATACGTTTGGTCCCGTTTTCCTCCATCCAAGACTGCGCTCCTCCTTCGGTCCGGAACGACTTGACACGGACATCTCTTCCCTTGTCTTCGATGATGCTAAAACTCTTCACGTAGCGTGGACTTCCATCTTTATATGAATTCCCGGGATCCACAGGACTGCCCCAATACTGACCTGAAGCCAGGGGTCGATCGCCATATTGCTCCCGGTTCAAATACGAAAGCAGCGAGAAAAGGTCTTCGGGATTGTTCTCATCCATTGGCGGATTTGCGGCACTTCGGATGACAATCACAGCGAATGTCGAGTACCCAATCAACACCATCGTCATCCCCAATACCAAGGTGTTCGTTGCCCACCATCCCTTTTGGTGAGTGAACCAAATGGCCGCTGTCAAAAAAGCGATGAGCACCAAGGCATACACCAAAACACCGGAATTGAAGCCCATCCCAAAGTCGTTCACAAACATCAATTCAAAACGGCCCGCCAAATTCACGACGCCTTTGATCAATCCCTCCTGCACAAACATCAGCAAGGCCACCGCTACCAGCGCGGTCACCGCCAATCCTTTCCAAGAGAAAGGGTATTTCTTGAAGTAATACACCAAAGCAATCGCTGGAATTGCCAATAGATTCAATAGGTGCACTCCAATGGACAATCCCATCAAGTACGCAATGACCAATATCCAACGCAGATGCCCCGGTTCATCGGCAACTTTTTCCCACTTCAAAATCACCCAAAACACCAGCGCTGTGAACAGAGAGGACAGCGCATATACCTCGCCTTCTACTGCCGAAAACCAAAAGCTGTCGCTGAAGGTGTAGACCAAAGCACCAACTGCACCTGATCCCAATACGGCCCATGTTTCTGCCACACTCAAAGGCTCTGATTCGCGTTGGATGAGTTTTTTGGCCAAATGGGTCACACTCCAGAACAAAAATAGAATCGTGAAGGAGCTGCTCAACGCGGAAAGTGCATTGGCACTGACGGCCGCTGTCTCTGGTGTGCTAAAAATCATCAGGAACCGCGCCAGCAGCATAAAGAAAGGAGCTCCCGGAGGGTGGCCTACTTCCAGTTTGTAGGCGGAGGCTATAAACTCGCCACAGTCCCAAAAGCTAGCCGTTGGTTCAATCGTCGATAGAAATACAACGGTTGCGAGCGCCCACACAGACCATCCAACTCCGTTGTTTAATTTTTGATACGTCATTCTCATAAATGCAACCCATAGGGGGTTGCGTCTGCGAAGTTAAGGCATGACAAACCACAGAACGCAATCGTCTCAGAGCTGTTGACGGTGGCTTTTCCACCGGGTTATTGACGTGAGAGATGGTTCTTCGATGCGCTCAATGCACAACAAAGATTCTCTGCATCATCGGAGCCATCCCGGAAGTTTCCCAAGACAGAACATACCATCCATTCGACCAGTCCGACACGTCCAATCGACCCGAACGACCGAATAATTGATCCGTAAGAAGAATGCGGCCATCCAGGGTATACACGGTGAGCTCGCACGCTTCATCCGAATCGGGAAGGGTCCACTGAATAGACTCCCCCGCTGGATTGGGCCAAACGCGAGCTCCTTGAAGTGGGTTCTCAGCCACAGACACAGCGTCAAAACAATCGGGCAACAAGCCAAAGTCGACGTCCGCGTACGGCTCGAACCAGTCGAACAACACAATGGGATCCATCCCTGCAATGAGCACGCTGATGAGCAAAGATTCCACATCAACCGCCGCTGCATCCCACCCCCAAAACACATCGAAACAGGCGGGTGGTACGCACAGAATGAGGGTGTCCGAAATCACACCATCTGCAGACCAATCGGAGTCGAACGACCAACCGGCAATTTCGAATCCATCAATGACTGCTTCGAATCCCAATTCGAAGGCCCAATCAACCTCGGCTGTCCATTCTCCGTCGAGGATCAACTGGATTTCCTCACATGCCACCTCCGGAGTTTCAAGCTCGATGCACGTCTCTCCTCCCGGGCAATCTTGCCAACTGCCGTATCCAATGCACATGCCAACCTCCATTGGCTCCAACACATCCCATGTCCACGCAAACGGATTGCCTTCTCCCACATTGGATCCACCGGTCCACCAGTTGACTTCACCCTCGAACAATTCACCATTGGAAGTGACGGCCGAAAACAAATAAATCCCATCCGCTAATTCCTCATAGTCGATGGTCACATCACATTCGGTCCATGTGCAATCCGAACAAATTTCCAATTCTTCAAAAGCGCCCATCGGGCAAGATGGCGTTTCGTATCCCACCCCGAAGGTGTGACAGCCATCCTCTTCAAAGGTGAACATCATTTCTGCGTATCCATAATCGTAGGGCTCCCCATCCAATGTCCAAAACAGCGTGGCATCTTCCGGCTGATCAATGGCTTCAAGAAAAAACTGATTGCACTCGATTTCATCCCAAACCAAATCCAGCGGACATTCCTCTTCACCGCAACCCTCGATGTTGATTTCCCACTCGTAAAGTTCGCCTTGACAAGTTGCCGAATAGAATTCTGCCGTCACAGAGTAAACGCCGTCACTTGGGAATGTGTAATCGAAAAAAATTCCGGTGGTCCATTCAATCAATACCCCGTTCACCGACCATCCAATCTCCCAAACATTCGGATCAGACAGCCAGAACAAAGCATAGCAGCCTCCCATGTATTCCACCTCCATCATTTCGGGGTCAGGGCAATCGCTGCTTTCGAGGTTGGTATAGCACGCCTCCATCCCTTCAGGGCAGGCATCCGTAAAGACCTCCACGCAGACGCTCCAGTATGGATTGAAATCAAATCCCGCTTCAAAGGTCAAGCCGTTCTCGCTGGTGGGCGGAACCACCTGACCGTCGACGTACCATTCGATGATTGCGCCTTCAGGTTGCTCCGGGATGGAGAACGTGAACAACATGCCATCTGCACTCGATACCTCCATTTCCAATGAGCACTCGGTTTCTCCGCACCCAACCACTTGTACAACGGTGCTCAAATTGACTCCCATGGGACAATCATACGACGTGAAAAAAGCGGTTATTTCGTACGTCCCCGATTCCTCAAATTCATGTGTAATAAAATGACCGCCCCAGATGGACTGGGTTCCATCCCCAAAATCCCACAACACTTCCTCTCCTTCTTGAAAGCTCCCGATCTCAAAAGCCCATGCGCATCCTTCTCCTTCAGAAAAACCTATGGCTTCTGGACAGTTAAACTCCATCGGCTGCTCGACGCAGAAAGATGCTTGCCAAATGCCTCCTTCTGTCTGATTTAATTCCAAGATTTGGATAAAATCTGACTGGAACAATTCCAATCCTATGGTCTCTCCATTGACCGCTTCTCCGCTCAGAGCGATAGAATAACATCCCACAGACAGGCAGAAATCAGCCGTCAATCCGTTTGGTGTGACCTCCCATGTCCCATCTGCTGTTGGCATCCCCTCCTCGTTAGAAATCAGATAATTCACATCAAGCACCGGCCAATTCTCTCCGGCTTGATTGACTACAAAAAATTGGATATCAGAACACTCCTGTGCTCGCGATGAAATGGGACCCAAAGCCATCAATAGCAAGGCAAGAGTCCATGGAAAGTAGTGTGTCATGTGCATTGGTTGCGTCTGTTTGAATTTTCACCCTCTAAAGGGCAAACCGCTGCGCTTCCCAATGGGTTGCTCCATCAAGAATACAGTGCATCAGTCTACGAACCTCGGATCGGTCCCCATGACCTCACCACAGGACGAGCACGTGCGCAAATCTGCGCTCCCGTAGAACTCCCGGAAGCGGGGTAAAAAGTCTTTTTCGATGTTCTCGAGCTTAAAGTAGGTGGAATGCAATGGATGGTTGCAGGCGTCGCAAAACCAGAGCAGTCCGTCTTTGGCATCTGTGCCTGATCGCTTGCATTCAATCACCAATCCCAACGAACCTTCCTCGCGCATGGGGCTGTGGGGCACTTTGGCCGGATGCAGGTACATATCACCTGGGCCCAATTTCATGTCGACAGGTTGTCCGTCCTCTTGGATTCTGACCGTGATATGACCTTCAAGCTGGTAAAACAATTCTTCCGTTTCGTTGTAATGGTAATCCTTGCGGGCATTCGGCCCAGCGACGATCATCACAATGTAGTCTCCACTTTCAACGTACAGGTTTTTATTGCCTACGGGCGGCTTGAGCAAGTCCCGATGGTCTTCGATCCATTGGGTTAGATTGAATGGCTTGGCTATTGGCATGAGGTGAAATTAAGAAATCTCACCTCACTTTGCACGTCGCACTGGTAAACTGACCAAAGCCACGCCAGCAAAAATCGCTGCAGCACATGCCGCAGTCCACCAACCCAAATCCGCTGTGTAATCTACCCCGCCCGTTTGACTCAGCCACCACGAAAACCCCGTGGCCAGAAGCGGCTGCAAATAGATGTAGATGCTCACCACCGTTGGTTGCACATGCCGCAGCGCAAAAATATTGAGGAGGTACACCATGAATGTCGTAGCCAGCACTACATACGCCAGTCCCTGCCAATGCTGGGGCTCAAACGCAGCCCAATCAATGGCCCAAGCCTGCTGAGCTCCGATGGGCAACACCCAAAGCGCTCCAAACAAAAACACCCACGAAATGACCGTCAGCGGTTTATATTTTACCATCAAGGGCTTAACCAAAACGAGGTAAAATCCGTAGCTCGTAGCATTGATCAATATCATGAGGTCGCCTTGCCATGAAGCGTGAACGTTGGTTTGCTGCGCGCCAAGGATTAAAAGTGCTACCGCTCCTGCGCCGCCAATGGCTATTCCCAGCATCTTACGGCCTGTGATTTTGGTGCCGAGCATGGCCGCCGAAATCAGCAAAACCAGCACAGGGTTGATGGTCATGATCAAGGACGCATTCACCGGGCTGGTCACATTCAATCCGTTGAAAAACAACAGCTGATTGGCTGCAACACCGGTGGTACCGCAAGCGAATAATCGCCAAACATCAGAACGGTCGATGCGCTCCCATGTGCCTCGCTGGTATCGGATTACAGCCCGCACCAACCAAAACAAGCCCCCGCCTCCCAGCACACGGAGCACAATGAAACCGCTCGGTCCAATCAAATTGGGCATCAGCCCCTTCGCGACTAAATAATTTCCCCCATACACAAGGGCAACAATCAAGAGGGCCAGATGGGCCAGAAACCTTGCCATGATGCGGTTCAGATTACTTTTGGAGCGCTTTGCGTGCAGCTTCCACGGAAGCCTTGGCGGACCCCGCACAAACCGAGTCATCAAACAAGAACACCGGTCGCTTCAAGAACGTGTATTCTTCCAAGATCAAGCGTCGGTAATCGGCTTCGGTCAATGATTGATCCGCCAGTCCCATGGAACGGAATTTCATGGCCCTGCGTGAAAACAGAGCCTCATAGGAGCCTGCATGGACCTTCATTTGATCCAGATCCACCGCAGAAATACCCTCGGCCTTGATATCCACCACCTCGCAGCCCTGTTCTGCTGGCTTCAGCTCATCAAAAATTCGAACACAGGTCTTGCAGCTTGGTAGGGTAAATGCTTTTTTCATGGTTCTTGAGTTCGTTATTCCTCCATTTTTTGAATCAACATCCGAAGTCCTTCTTCCCATTGGTGGTGGTTGTCAACCACCACATCAGCTTGATGTTTCCAAGGTTCAATGTAGGCGATATCGGCAGGACGCACGTGATTCTCCCATTGGTATCGGACCTCCTCCTCAGAATACCCTCGCTCGGTCCCATCGCGGTCTATCCGCCGCTGCAGCCTTACATCAGCCGGAGCATCGATGAACCCAAGCACATCTACCCGCTCCTTCATCTCGGGATAAGCCATGGCAAACAACCCCTCAACTACCAGCCATTCTGAAGGCTCGATGACCACTTTTTCAGACTTCATCACATCTCGGTTGTAGGTGTACGTGTCGAGTTCGATGGGTCGTCCGCTGCGCAGTTGGTCGATGTCTCGGATCATGTGGTCGTGGTCGATGACCTCGGGCAAGTCGAAATTTGTCCATCCGTTTTCATCCACAGGAAGCTCCGATTTGGGACGGTAATAATTGTCCAACGACAGCACCGCTGCCCGGGCACCAAAATGGTCCCGAATTCCATTCAATACGGTTGATTTACCGGAACCGCTTCCGCCGATGAGTGCTAAAATTTTCACGCGTCCTGTACCTTCAATAAAATCGCCGCAAAGTCCCGGGCATTTGCCAAACGGGGCGGCTTGTTCTGTCCGCCCAATTTACCCAAGTTATCCATGGCGCGCTGAAAAGAGCCCGAAGAAACGGAGGTCACTTTGGCCGGTTGCAAAATCGACCCCTGAATCAAATCTCGGTAATACGGATTTCGCTCGGCCACGCCGCTGTGAACCGCCCACGCAAACCCCTCCAGATCAGCTGGCGGCTCCGCAAATTCAATCAACCATTCATGGTATGGCAAGCCTTCCTCTGGATTGACCTCCGGGGCGACATGAAACTCCGCCACCATGCCACCATGTGAGGCCATGGCATCTTGGATGGCGCTTTCGACCTCTTCGGCAATGACGTGCTCACCGAATGCGCTTGTAAAATGCTTGATCCGTCCTGTGACCACAAGTCGGTAAGGGGTTTTGGATGTGAACTTCACCGTGTCCCCCACATCATATGCCCATAAACCGGCATTGGTGGTCACAACCAGTGCATAGTTCACCCCCAATTCCACCTCTGCCAAAGTGAGGCGAGGAGGGTTTTCATCAAAATAAGATTCTGCGGGGATGAACTCGTAAAAAATACCCTCGTCAATGGTCAATCGCAGACCGCTTGATTCAAGGGTGTCTTGGTAGGCAAAAAATCCCTCCGACGCAGGAAAGAGTTCAACCGTTGGAACCTCACCTCCCACGAGCGCATTAAATCGCTCCCGGTAAGGCTCAAATGCTACACCACCATAAACAAAAAGCTCCAAATTTGGAAACACCTCCCGCACACTTTTGGCGCCGGTTACTTCCAGCAGACGCTCAAAGTAATTCTGCACCCACGAGGGAATTCCACTGATCAACCGCAAATCTGCATCTCGCGTCTCCTCCACAATGGCATCAATCTTCGCTTCCCATGGTTCAATGCAATTGGCAGTGTAAGAAGGCATCTGGTTCGCTTGCAGATAATCTGGCACATGGTGCGCGACAATTCCGCTCAATCTCCCCATGGGGATTCCTCCGGAAGTCTTGGTCAGCAGAGGAGAGCCTTGCAAGAAAATCATCTTTCCGTCCAAGAAGTCCGCACGACCCGAATTGGCGATGAATTGCAGTAACGCATTTCGAGCAGAATTGAGGTGATTTGGCATGGAATCCGAGGTCAGCGGAATGAACTTGGCTCCACTCGTCGTTCCACTCGTCTTGCAGAAATACAAAGGCTGACCGGGCCAGAGCACGTCGTGTTCGCCCGCTACAGCGCGATCAACATACGCCTTCAGACCCTCGTAATCCCGCACAGGAACAGCAGCTTGAAAGGCTTCCACCGACATCCCCTCGTGCACACCGTGGTCGCGACCAAATGCCGTGTGTGCACCCTTCGCGATTAGCGCATTGAAACACGCTTCTTGGCGCGCCAAACCCGCGATAGCCTTCCGCCCCTCAGAGCGGGCAGTCCACTTCGCAAACGACCGAGCCAAAGTAGCTTTCAAAGACATGGTGCGAAGGTACGTCTAGAAAAAAACGCAGAAAAAAGATCAATAGAAAAGGGCGGTCCAAAGACCGCCCTTTCACTCGTAAATCAAATTCGTTTATTTCACCATCATCTTCTTGGTCAAACGCATGCCGTCTGCAACCAATGTGTAAGTGTAGATTCCACCTTGAAGATTGGATACATTCAATTCCGTCTGGTGCGTTCCAGCAGGCAATTGGCCTCGCTCAACCGCTTGGATTAATCGGCCTTGCAGGTCCCGCAACTCCACTGTAACGTTTCGTGACTGCAACAATTCGTATCGGATCATCGTTGTTCCGTTCGCTGGGTTGGGAACATTTTGACGTAACTCGATACCATTGCGATTGGCGATTTCATCGATGCCTACGCGTTCTGACATAATCAATCGAATGGCCGGTGTAGCCGTCTGAGATGTGAACCAAACAAAATCTCCGGCTCCTGTCAAACCGTAATCTCCTGTAGAATTATCGGTATCTGAGTTGGCATTGCCCAATACGGTGAGCTGAGCCTCACTCTCAAATTCGTTGATTACAGATGCGAAGTAGAAATTTTCGTCTGTCAATTCGATTGGGTCTTCAAATGGGAGATAGACAAAATCACTGTTCTCTGCACTGCCCGGGGTCCACGCATCGTCGTATGCCCAGTAAGTCGTCTCAAAAGGAGAATCCGTCAAGCCCACTGCTCCATCGTAGGTATACAATCGAGTCTCAAACTCAAGATCTCCACCACCGCAGTTAGGACCAAATCGCACGGTAACACCGTAAGCCATTGACCCTGCATTGTGCATGTGGTAGTAGTTACCGTAACCCGCTGGATTGAAGAGGCCCTCAATATCAGAGTCTCCGGGAGCAAACTCAACATCCAACGCTCCTTCATCATCGTGTCCGTATTCATCGTCCGAATAGACAATTACCTTGCTCATTGTATTGTCGTCTGGATTCTCGTCTTCGTTTGCCGAAGAAATTGTCGCTTGCAAGACGTAGTTGCCGATTTCTGTTGGCGTCCATCCTGTTGCAATGTAAACCGTGTCTTGAGGACTCGCGGGGCAGTTCACTGCATTTGCGAAACTGTTGACGGTGCCTAGTTCTTCTATTGTTGTGCTCAATACATTGCCATCCTCATCCAATACTTCAATGGTCACGATGGACTCGTCTTGGTTTGCGTTCCCGCTATTGCGGTAAAGCAATCCCGCCAACAATCCTCCATCAGCCTCTGGAATGGCTTGCTCAAGCGGAGTTACTCGGTATTCGAATACGTTGTAAACATCGCCGTTCGTCAATTGGACTGCTGTGAGATCATTCGATACCGGATTCTCTGAAATGGTTACATCGTCAATGCCCCAATAGTAATGGCTGTAAGCGTCACCTGTTTCAGGCGCCTGCAAGTACGAGAAACGGACTTGCACATCCGCCGCATAGGCGGCGACGCACGAGATGTCCACGGACGTGGTCAACACGTTAACTGAAGCTGAATTGGCTGATTCAATAAATGTACCGTGCGCATCGAACGTGGTCCACGTCGCTCCGCCGTCGTTGGACACTTCCAAGTAAATAGGCGCGTAAGGGTAACAGCAGTACCGGAAGTATTGCTCCCATGTAACCACCACAGAACCCGTTGCAGACATATCCAAGGAAGGCGAGGTAATCCAACCCTCCGTGTTTTCATATCCTTCTGAAATGGGTGTGTTGAAGTAATCGCAATCAAAAACCATCCAGCCATTGTCAGCAGTCGTGGAGTTGATCGTTCCGATGTTGGTCGAAAACTCGCCCGCTGGAGGCTGAACGCCAGAAGCGGTTCCATCCGCATAGTATCCATTTCCAGCTTCGTCGACGGCTTGCCAAATTCCTCCTTCTCCCGTGTCTTCCGCTGTCCAAGCACCGACGCCGTTGTTGCCTTCGAATCCGTTGGCAAAATCCTCATAGAATAGGACTGAGCCTCCGCCGCGCTGAGCGACTTCAAGGGCCGATTCGCTCGTTCCGCGCATGGTTTCAGCTTCAGCTTGGGATAAGCTGGCAGGGACCTGCGCAAATGTGTAGACGTCCGTGATGCGCTGTGCTTGTGACCCCAGGGTCAAGCCCAAAAACGCAATCAAAATTAAAGTAAAGTGCTTCATATTGTGTGTGAATCAGGTTTTCAACGGCTGAAATTACAGCAAAGCAACTGAAAACCCTGAGAAAAATGCAAAGAGGGGAACGCCTTGCGGAATTCCCCTCTCCAATTACCGATTCAATCGGCTTCGTATTATCGCTTTTGCGTTCTTAATCGACGAGCAATCGCTCGGTTGCACGAGCGCCGTTGACCACCAAAGTCGTCGTGTACACGCCTGCATTCATCGCTGTTACGTCTAAAGTAATGCTGTGATAACCCGGTGCTTGAGTGCCGCGGTTCATTTGCTGCACGAGCTTACCCGTCATGTCGTACACTTCCAATGCCACATCGGCTGCCTGGTCCAATCGGTACTGTAAGCGTGTGCTTTCAGCAGCTGGGTTTGGAGCCAAGGGGTACAATTGGAAATGCTCCGTCGTCACTTCTTGAACCGCTACCGTATTGGTTGCGTTCGGATCCAAGTTCAAACGTACCATTGGAGTCTCATTGGTATAGTACCAATCGTAAGCACTGCCGCTTCCGAAAGGTCCGTATACGAAGGATGTGTTATCGTATGCGTATTGTGACTCCCAAATTTGAACGCTGGAACCTCCGTAGTGCTCAAAGCCTGCAGCCAACACTGACCCCCCTGGGGCGGTGTAAGGATCTTCCAAAACAAGCGTATACCAAACAACGTCATCTTCCGATCCATCGTTGGAATAAGCCGCGGCTAAATCCAATTCAGATGTGCTTCCAATTAGGCCGCCATATTGTTCTACTAAATAGGTGTCGTCGAAGCCGTCAAAAAGGTGAGCAACAACAGGCGTTCCGTTCTCAGAACCTTCCGCAATCGCCACATCAATGGCATAAACCGTTACGTCTTCAAAGATGTCATACGGGTTCAATGCAATGAAGTCGTCTGCTCCGTCACCAGGGAACAAACCTGTCATCGTGCCGTTATCGCGGCCATAATGCAATGAGCTGACCTCAAACGACTGCGCTGCCGTATTGTTCGCTGGGTTCTCATCTTCGTTCATCGCACTCACGGTGTAATTCAATTCATACGAACCTACTTCCGCCATATCGAAGGCCACGCGCAGCGTATCTGCCGCCTGGTAACCCAATGTCATAGGGTCGGACGCTCCGACATCTGTGCCGTTGACGTTCAACGTCATCGTGGTCTCCTCTTGGTCGAGATACCCCACGTTGTAGACCTTCGCTGCAGCTTCCAATGAAGACAATTGGCCTTCGGCAAAAACACCGGCTTCCCAGATACCCGTGGTGAAGTAGTCCGTGTAGCTCAAGTAGTTGTCGATGCGGATGTCATTCGCTGGTGTTTCGTAAATCTGGATGTCATCGATCTCCCAGCTGTAGCCCCACGTGCCGGACCAACGGAATCGAACCCAAATTTGCTCTTGGTTGCCGGCTGCTGTGCTGATGTCAAATTCAACCAATGATGGGTTGTCGGACTCGCTTCCCGTCTCGAAACCTGGGAACACTTCCCATCGGCTGAGTATCAATTCGCCGTCACCGTAATCTACCGTGCCGTCCGCTTCTCCAAACGTATCAATGTCCGGCCAATTCACTCCGTCGCGAGAAACTTCAATCAAGCACTTTTCACTGTCGTCAGAAGAACCGTTGTCCCAACAGCGGTAGCGTGTTTCCATAGAGATGCTTACGAATTCCAGTGAACTGCAATCAATCGGGTCAGCAGTCTGCACCCAACTATTCTCGATCCATGCCGCACTGTAATTGGCGTCGGCACCGAATAAATCAGAATCTACAATTAACAACCCGTTGTCGCTCGTCGTAGAATTCATGGCGCTTGCTGCACTAAAATCACCTGTACCGCCTGCCCATTGATTATAAGGACCTGCAGGGCCCTCCGTTGAACATTCGAAGTTCAAATCAATGCCTTCCCAAGGGGAGCCGTCGATGTCAGAGCCATTTCCGAAAACCCAAGTAGAGCAGTCGTCGACGTTGCAGTCATGTGACCAGATTACATCACGTTCGACTTGGACAGACGTGTTTTCCGCCTGTACGCGGTTATGTTGTGCTGTTTTTGTTGCCGCATATGGCATCAAGCCTTGTGCAGATACAGCTACTGAAAGGAGTACAGCAAAAGCTGCGGTGTAAAAGTGCTTCATTCTCAAGCAGTTTGGTGTTTAGGATTTGGGCAAATATAGGTGACCGCCGGTGAGTGTAAAAATTCAAGTCAAGAGATCCTCAAATGCAGCCATGGGCGGGCAACTGCAGACCAAGTTGCGGTCACCATACGCATTGTCAACTCGGGCAACTGGCGCCCAAAATTTTCGCACTCCGGATTCCTCCGTAGGGTACGCAGCAGCTTCTCGGGTGTATGGGTGGTCCCATTCCGATGAAGCAACCTCCCGCGCAGTGTGGGGCGCCATTTTCACCACATTGTCATCTCGGTCTACCGAACCGTTTTCAATCATCCGGATTTCCTCTCTGATGGCCAGCATGGCATGAATAAAGCGGTCCAATTCTTCCAAGGATTCTGATTCCGTCGGCTCCACCATCAACGTTCCGGCCACCGGCCAAGAAACCGTCGGTGCGTGGAATCCATAATCAATCAGCCGCTTGGCGATATCCATCACTTCGACACCTGCACTTGCCTTGAACATTCGACAATCCAGTATCATTTCGTGTGCGACCGTTCCTTTTTTTCCCTTGTATAAGATGGTGTACGAATCTTCCAACTTGGCCTTCAGGTAATTGGCATTCAAAATCGCGACTTCAGTGGAGCGCCTTAAGCCGTCTTCACCCAGCATTTTGATGTAAGCGTAGGGGATTTGGCAAATCAGTGCACTGCCAAAAGGTGCGCCACTGATGGCATGGATGGCCTGGTCGCCTCCCGTTGGAATGATTTGATGCCCCGGCAAAAAAGGAACCAAATGCTCTGCTACGCCAATGGGTCCAACTCCCGGACCACCTCCGCCGTGAGGAATAGCAAACGTCTTGTGCAAGTTGAGGTGACACACGTCGGCGCCAATCAACCCGGGACTGGTCAACCCTACCTGGGCGTTCATGTTGGCTCCGTCCATGTAGATCTGGCCTCCGTGCGCGTGAATCAATTTAGTAATGTCCAAGATCCCCTCCTCATAAACCCCGTGGGTAGAGGGATAGGTAATCATCAAAGCGCCCAGTTCGGAGGAGTGCATCTCCGCTTTCTCCCTCAAATCATCCATGTCAATGTTGCCTTCGTCATCGCAACCAATCACCACCACTTTCATCCCCGCCATGACAGCAGAAGCCGGATTGGTTCCATGGGCTGAAGCGGGAATCAGGCATACATCGCGGTGTGTTTCACCTCGGGATTCATGAAAAGCTCGAATCACCATGAGTCCGGCGAACTCCCCTTGAGCTCCCGAATTGGGCTGAAGAGAAATACCGGCGAATCCGGTGATGGTCGCCAAGTCTTGTTCTAATTCGGTAAGCACTTCACGGATGCCGGTAGCTTGCTCCGGAGGGCAAAAGGGATGCAACTCAGCGAACTCCGCCCAAGCGATTGGGATCAATTCGGTGGCCGCATTCAATTTCATGGTGCACGACCCCAATGGAATCATGCTATGAACCAGGGATAAATCGCGGTTTTCGAGGTGTTTGATGTACCGCATCATTTCCGTCTCCGAACGGTACCGATTAAATACCGGGTGGTGCAGATAATCGACATCGCGCCAAAGTTCACCAAGGAACGCCCGATCGGTGGAGACCTCGGATATGAAGCTTACCCCAAAAACAGTAAACAAATCAACCAGGTCAGACTGGGAAACGCGCTCATTAAGCGAGACGCCAACATGCATGCCATCTTCGAAATAGCGCAAATTAATTTTCATCGCTTGCGCCCGTGCGCTCAAAGCCTTCATCTCATCTGAACCGCCATTGACTCGGATTTTGAGCGTGTCAAAGAAGCAGTCGTTTATTTGATCGTAATTCTCCGTACTCCGAAGGGCCGCGTCCAAACTGCGCGCAGCACCATGAATGCTCTCCGCTATTTCCCGCAGCCCGTGTGGGCCGTGGTACACTGCGTACATCGACGCCATCACCGCAAGCAATGATTGCGCTGTGCAGATGTTGGACGTCGCTTTATCCCGGCGAATATGCTGCTCCCTGGTTTGAAGGGCCATTCGCAAAGCAGAATCTCCAAGGCGATCCTTTGAAACCCCGATGATTCGACCGGGGAAGTGTCGCTTGTATGATTTACGCGCTGCAAAGAATGCAGCATGCGGTCCGCCGTAACCCATCGGCACGCCAAATCGTTGGGATGTCCCTACGACCACATCAGCTCCCATCGCACCGGGGCTCTTAAGCAATGCCAACGCCAAGATATCGGCAGCAACCACCACCTGAATCTCCTTGGATGCAGCCTCCGCGATGACTTTAGTCAAATCAGAGACGACACCCTCCCCGTCCGGGTATTGAAATAGCACCCCAAATACATCATCCAATGAATCAATGGGCATGGAAGACCGTTCCACCACTTCGAGTTCCACCCCCAGGTATTTTGCGCGTGTGCGCAGAACGTCCAGTGTTTGTGGGAAAACCTTTGCGTCGACCAGGAACCGATTGGCTCCGGCTTTTGACAAGGAACGCGGTCGAGCGGCAAACACCATAGCCATGGCCTCTGCTGCGGCAGTAGACTCATCCAACAACGAGGCGTTGGAAAGTTCCATCCCCGTCAGGTCGCATACCATGGTCTGAAAATTCAGCAGCGCCTCCAATCGGCCCTGCGCAATCTCAGCTTGATACGGGGTGTAAGCCGTATACCATCCTGGGTTTTCCAATACATTCCGACGGATCACACTCGGCACCTCTGTGGGATTGTACCCTAAACCAATGTAATTCCTGAACAGCACATTTTTTGACGCAATGGCATCAATATGTTCAAGGTATTGGCTCTCAGATAAAGCTGGAGCGAGTTGCATTCTTTCGCGCTGTCGAATCAAGCCGGGGACAGTTTGAGCAACAAGGTCTTCCATAGACGCTACTCCAATGGAGCGCATCATGGCCTGCTGATCCTCTTCCCGGGGACCGATGTGGCGGGAGGTAAATTTAGCTGCTTGCATGGACGTTCAGTGAAGGGACAAATTTAGGCGGATGTAAGGTGGTTTTGGCGCAAAAAAATCATCAAAGAATGCGAGCCGCCACTTTCAGGGTACAAAGTGTCGTTTCCAGCTAATTGAACGACCTTTGCAAGCCTTCCATTGATGATCAAGTTACTCGCCTATACCCACGTTTGGATTGCCCTCGGAGCGGCGGCCGCGGCGGCGGGTGCAATTATGTCTGTCCAACCTCTGGCGACATGGAATGCTTGGACTTGGCAGGGCGTCGGGTGGCTCTTCTTTGGCACCGGCCTCATCTACACCTTGCAACGGCTCATTAAATTCAAACGACAGCCCCACAGCATCCCCGAAGAACGGCGTGTGTTTTTGGCCGAATGGAAGTCCGTTTTGATCGTCGGCTGGTTGGGGTCTGCTGCTGCGGGGGGACTCGCGATCGGCTTGGATTGGTCGCAATTCACCCATTTAATTCTCACGCATCCTTGGCCCTTGTTTTTGGTGGCTGTCTTGGCGTTGGGTTACGCCTCTAATCCGCTCACCGGAGGACGCGGGTGGCGAGACCGCCCCCACTTAAAATGGCCAGTGATCGCGGTGACTTGGGGCATAACAACTGGTTGGCTCCCCTTCGAGTTTACCTCATTCCAACCCCCGTTCTCTCCTTGGCTGCATGCCGCAGTGCAAACTGTTTTTGTGGCGGGCATTACGCTTCCTTTTGACAACAGGGACATCCGCTTAGATGAACCGCGGCTGCGCACCGTTCCGCAATGGGGCGGACTCAACTTTTCAACTTGGACTGCCGCCGGCTTAATCGCACTCAGCATGGCAGGCTTTCTCACCATTGATCCCGGATGGGGACGATTCGGTGCGGCCTCGGCAGCGTTGGCTGGCATAGGCCTCAGTGCACGATGGAGAAGCGAGTGGATCTACAGTGTATGGCTGGATGGGTGCCTTGTACTCCAAGGAGTGTTGGCATTTTTCACATTTTGATTACGATTTTGCTCAAATTCCCTCGAACTTTGACTTTCAAGCCGCGCTCCAGTGAATGAATTAGCTCTTTTTGAATTGACCAAGGCCCAGCACCTCGATGCCGAAGACCCTGTTCCCAGCCGAAGAGATGAATTTCATATCCCCCCGAATGGGTCGCAGGACAGCCTTTATTTCACGGGAAACTCATTGGGCCTTCAGCCTCGTTCAGCCCAGGAGGCCCTAAAGACAGAGCTTGACGATTGGGCAAAGCATGGGGTCGAAGGGCATTTCCGGGCCCAGCACCCATGGGTCAATTACCACGAGCGATTTGCTGAAGGACTCAAGCACCTCGTTGGTGCTCAATCAAATGAAGTGGTCGCTATGAACGCACTAACCGTCAACTTGCATTTGTTGCTGGTCAGTTTCTACCGGCCTGAAGGACGGAGAAAAAAAATCATTTGCGAGGCCAAAGCATTTCCTTCAGATCAATATGCCTTAGCGAGTCAGGTTCGATACCACGGAGGAAATCCCGAAGAAGATATCATTGAAATTGGAGCTCGGCCCGGGGCGCATGCCATCGACGAAGCCGACATTGAAGCGGCGTTGGTCGATCACACCGGTGAAGTAGCCTTGGTGATGATGGGAGGCATGCAATACTTTACTGGGCAATGGTTGGACATGCCCCGGATTGTCCGCGCCGCTCATGCCGCCGGAGCAATCTGTGGTTTTGATTTGGCACACGCAGTGGGCAACGTACCGCTTAAACTGCACGATTGGGACGTAGACTTTGCCTGCTGGTGCTCGTATAAGTACCTCAACTCCGGCCCAGGTGCTGTAGCCGGGGCATTTGTGCATGAGCGCCATGTAAGCGACGCCGATATTGCTCGGTTCGAAGGATGGTGGGGGCACAATGCGCAACGACGCTTTTTAATGGAGCCTCAGTTTGAGGGCATGGGAACAGCCGAAGCGTGGCAAATGTCCAATGCACCCGTCTTAAATATGGCCGTTCATGCTATTGCTTTGGAGCAGTTTCTCCAAGCCGGAATGGACAACCTGCGTTCCAAAAGTCTCCGACTCACGGCTTACTTAGAGTCGGGCATTCAAGCCGTGGCTCAAGTCAACGATGTTCACCTGGAAATCATCACCCCCAATGACCCTGCACGCCGTGGATGTCAGCTCTCGTTGGTTGCACATGGATTTGGCAAGCAATTGTTTGAACGACTGACCGAAGCTGGAGTCGTCGTAGACTGGCGGGAACCCAATGTCATCCGCATGGCTCCTGTCCCTATGTATAATACCTTTGAAGACATCGCACGCTTCGTGCACGTTTTAAAACGGTCCACTAAAAAAGCCCCTCAGAACGCTTAATCACCATGCGAAAATCCTCTCGATTCGCTGTATTTGGCATCGGCCGCTACGGCAAACAAATCGCCCTCTCTCTGGCCTCTAAAGGTGCAGAAGTCTTCACCTTTGATTCCAATCAACAACGCACAGAAGGGCTGAGGGATGATGTCGCACTCGCCGTAACCTTGGATTCCACTGATATCCGATCGTTGCAGGCGCAAAACGTGCAGGACATGGACGCCGCCATCGTGACCATTGGCGAGAATTTTGAAGCAACTGTATTGACCTCCATGAACCTCATCGATCTTGGTGTCCCTCGGGTCATTGTCCGGTCCAACGGGGATCACCAACAGCGTATCTTAACGAGCCTGGGCATCAAGGAAATTTTGACGCCGGAGAGCGAGGTTGCAAGCATCGTATCCGAGCGATTGATTCATCCGAACATCGGTGGATTTTTGGAGCTCCCCGACGATTATGAAATCGCCGAAATTCACGCCCCACAAAAATGCATTGGCCGAAAGCTTGATAGCATTGATTTGACCAACCGATATGAGCTTCGGCTGATTACGATCCGTCGAAAATTCGCTCCTGAAAAAGAGGATGAAATGGAGCAAGAACACATCATCGGTGTCCCCAAGTCTGACATGGTCATCCGCGAAACAGATACCTTGGTCGTGTTTGGCACCTTGACGGGTGTGAAGCGTTTTCTGGAGATCAACTCCTGAACCGCACTCGCGCTTCTGCTCGAATCAACGGATGATTCGAACCGATCCTGTCGCCTGGAGCCACGGACTCAATTGACCATCTGGATCCGTGAAGTGGCGATATTTTGCTTTCCAGATGTACAACTCGTCTTGAACATAGTGCGTCCGATCCGGTCCTTGTCCATGCCAGTAATCCCCGATGGAGTCCGCTCTCCATACGAGGTTTCCCCAACGGCTGAAAAGCTCAAAATCCAGTTGTACCAAATTGCGGCCTTCGATTCGAAGCACTTCGTTGAGCCCATCTCCATCCGGCGTGAATGCTGAGGGTACGAAGAGCAGCGGCTCCGAGCAAAAATCTACCACCGTTACATAGCGCTCCGTGTTGCACCCAATGTTGTTGGTTACCACCACACTATAAACACCCGGACCTTCCACTTGAAACGTATTGAGGGTAGAACCATTCATCCACTGATAGCCAGCAAAACCTGCGGGCACAGCTAATTGGTAGGTCACTTCCGGAAAATCATCAAAGCACAAGGCCGTGTCTCCTGGAAAGGCAAAAGATGGACTGGGTAAGACTTCGAGCCAAATGGATTCAGACGAAGTGCACCCTCCCGCATCGGTGACTTGCACCATCGCCATCGTGGATTCGTAGAACGTGGCGTCCGGCGCATTCGAACCATTGGACCATTGATAGCCGAACGGTCCGGTGGTCAAATCGGACGGCGTGGCATCCAAGGTCAACCCAGCATCAGCGCATCCTGTTGCCGAATCTGGTAAGTTCAAAATCGGGCCATCCGTGAATGTCACCGTAATCGCATCCGAATTCTCACACCCTTCCGGGGAGGTCACCGTTACTCCGAAGGTTCCTGAATTTGTCACCTCCAGCACCGGCATTACCTCTCCTGCCGTCGTCCATTCGTAGGTGTAATTAACGGGCAAACCTGGGTCAATGACCACCGTTTCCTCCGAACATGCAACCACATCTGGACCGAGTTCCAAGCTGGGGAAAATAGACGTGACTTGCACCTCAGTTGAAGCAGCACAGGACGCGCCTCCAAGCCCCGAAATTGTCGCCGTCACGGTGTACACCTGAGTTAATTCCTCCAGAAGTTGCGGATTCTGCGCGGTGGCATTGCTCAGGCCCACGGCTGGCTCCCACAACCAGTCCATTGCATTGCTAACATCCACCTCCGCGCTTAGATTAAGTCCAATCGTAGAACAGGCGCTCGCATCCGATGCCTGAACAGAGAACTCAGGATAAACCGTGATCGTAATGTCATCCTCATACACAGTGCCGTCTGGAGCTGTCATCACTGCTGAATAGACTGTGGTGTTCGTTGGCGACACCGTCACAGACTGCGCTGCTGGGTCACTTACCTCAGCAGCGGGGCTCCAGGCAAACGTCCAGTCCACCACATTGGTATTGGGGTCAAACGCCAATACGTTGCAATACATGGACACGTTATCTTCGGATCCCGCACAGTAGAAATTCTGTGAAGTCGCAATGTAGGGGTCGCTTTGGGACCTTGAAAGAGGAGCAAACCCCACTAACGCCAAAAATAAACATCCCCATTGTGTTCTATTCATCTCAGTCATTTGCTTCATTCCGTGCTATTCTCATTGATTTCCGAGAGCAACGACCAATTCCACTCGATGACCCAATTTGACCTCACTTTCGGTTGATTTTCAGGACGAAAATACGGCTCAGCTGATCGCAACGTCTTCGGATCGACCGTTTGCCAAATCGAATCCCCGTTCATATCCCATTCAAAACCCAATGTGACATTGGCCGGTTCCATTTTTTGAAACCGCAAGACGGAGTCAGAATGAACCCACACCCGCTCATCATTGATTCTCAACCACCCTGCGCCCGGCACTTCCGTCAAAGAAACCACCAGTTCGCCGAAATATTCAGTGGGACGGGTCTTCCACCGATAGGATAATGTATCCCCCAACTCTATTCCTGTTCTGGTCCTGAGCGCTCCGGGCAAGACCTCTAATTGATAGTCGACCCCTTCTTTTTCCGCAATGCCAATGCGCAACTCGCGGGTGGTTTTAGCCGCTGTAGAAGCGCGGAAAAACTCCATGGGACAATCCACAGAGTCCTCGAGCAACTTAAATTTTGTTGAATCCGCAATTTGAATGCCCCGCTGAAAAAACCAAGCCCTTTCTTTTCCGGCCTTCAAGAACCCTTTCGGTTGTTTCATTGCCTTCCAGTTCGCCAAACCCGGTGCTCCAGGTAAAGTGCGGATCCGTGCGGTATCTGCGAAGTCCAAGCCAGACCAAACCATGCGCGCTTCTTGCCAGTCCAGTCCAGGTTGCACATCCACCCAAACAAAAACGCTATCTCCTTCACGCGAACCCGGCAAAGTCTTCGTCGATTCAGGCCAAATCACCTGCCATTCTTCTTTGGATGTAATTTCCTCGGGTGCCGCAGCCAAAATCCGAATCATCCCTGTTGTATCGACCTTACACGATTCGATGCTTGGGCGCAGCAGCGGTTTTTCCGTCTCCTCCCCCAGCCATTTCAATTCCATGCTACCCCCGCGAAACGGCGTGGAATCCAAGGCGACATATTCCCCTTCGTCCCAGACATAATTTCCGTTTACATCATCCAATGCGAGGCCTACAAAAGAACGGTCAGCCAAATACGGAATGGAAAACGTGCCGTCAGCATCCGTTTCACCCAATGCATCTGGGCGCTGGCCTGCCCAAATAGAATCCCACTCTGCGGGCGCGTGGAATAATAGAACCCGCAATCCCTTCTTTCCCTGTCCGGTCATCCGATCAATCACGTTGCCTCTGGCCTTCAGGGTATCCAGGTCAGAACCCGTTGAAAAAGCCCACTTTAAATCCGTTGCGGGGTTGGACTCATGCAAGTCAACAATGGATGATCCAAATGAAAATACATAGGTTCGATCTTCTGCAAATTCGGCGGGATCAAACGTCCATTCGACTTTCTTCCCTCGCACTCGCCAAGTTGGTGCTTTCGCGATAGGCGGTGAAACAATCAACATCTGCTGAACGTTTCGCACAACAACGTATTCATCAAACTCCATGAGCAATTGGTGGGGACGAATATTGACTCGTTCGTTCGGTGGATCGAAAAGAATGACTTGCGGTGGGGTTTCATCTTTAGGTCCTCCCGTTGGTGCAGAAATTTGCGCGCAACTCCAGAGTCCGAGCACAAGCCCACACAGCACCACATTGTTCCTTTTTCGAATCACTTCCATTCAATCCAATTTTCAGACAAACAATCAACCAAAGGACGAAGGCCTGCTGCATCCATTTTGGTGAAATCGTTCCGTTCATCCGAATCGATATCCAAGACCGCCACGACGTCATCGTCGACCAGAATGGGCAGGACCAACTCCGATTTGGTCTTTGAACTGCAGACGACGTGGCCCGGAAAAGCTTCCACATCAGCCACCACCTGCGCAAGCTTTGTATCCCAAGCTGCTGCGCACACCCCTTTTCCATGAAACAAGCGCGTGCAGGCCAAAGGGCCTTGAAAGGGGCCGAGTACCAACTCATCACTTTCAAAATCCACCAAATAGAATCCTACCCAATGCCATCCGAAGGCGGACATCAAAACCGCTGCCGCATTGGCCAGGTTGGCCGTGCGATTGGTTTCTCCCATGAACAGGGCGGGCCATTGGCGGCTCAAGGCTTCATATTGAGATTCCCGTGTTTCACCGGATGTCATATGGAGGTTCTGGCCCATGGCTCAAAGATACTTTAGAATTTCAGCGGGGCCCGTCATGCCAGTGCAAGGGTTGCAGCCCCCAACCACCGATGACCCGCCGACTCCAATGCATGACCGCATGCGGCAATCGTCGAGCCCGTTGTCATCACATCATCCACGACGATTACGGACTGCGGCGGGGAGTTCGGCGGCTGAGCCACACGATAAAGACCGTCAGAAGCCGCTTCTCTGCTTTCTCGGGAAAGTCCTGTCAAACTATTGCCATGCCTTGCACGAACCAGTAATCGAGGAGCCACATGCACGCCCCAAGAGGCAGCTAAGCCTCGAGCAATCCAATGCGCTTGATTGTACCCCCGCTTAATTTTTTTTCGCCAATGCAAGGGAACCGGTGCTAACACCACATGGGATGAGGAATATGTTTTCGGTAAACCCCATCGCTGACCGAGCCAATGCCCCCAACGAAAAGCAGCGTGCCGGTCTCCACCATATTTTATCGCATCAATCTGCTTCTTCAATTCCGGCTGGCTTTGTAGGCGAAACCCCGTGATTGCGAATTCGGCATGGCAGCGTTCTCGCATCAAAATTGATCCCTCCGAATGGCATAAATACGGCCAGTCCGCGCAGCAAATGTCGCATGCCAACATCCACGTCGCGGAATCCACCAACCATCGATTGCAAACGACACAGTATTCTGGCCAAAGCGCCTTTCCCCATCCCCACATTAACCCACAAGATCGAGCATAATCATGCGTTCTATCCAACCGCTTCACTCCCGGAATCCCTAAGTTTGTCTTCGCAATGCAATTTGGCAAACTCCCAACGACAGAGGGGCTCGATCTCGTCAACTTTGAGCTTCCGCCTTCCTCCTTTTTACTCCATACCAAGAGCAATGGCGGATGCGAAGTACGGCTGGGCGGAACCACCTGGAACATTCCAAAATGGATCGGGTCCACCTATCCCGACAAAACACCGCGTCGCCTTTTCCCACAGGCCTACAGCAAGCAGTTCGGGACCATTGAATTCAACGCCACGCATTACCGAATTTACACTCCTGAAAAAATGGCTGCTTGGGCAGAAAGCACCCCTGAGGACTTCCGATTTTGCCCCAAATTCCCTCAAATTATCACCCACTTTCGGCGCTTCAAAAACTGCGAAGGACCAACGGATGATTTCATCGAGGGGCTGCTCGCTTTGGGAAAGCGGCTCGGCCCCGCGTTCATCCAATTGCCACCTCATTATGCGCCGAAGCATGCGGAAGCCCTGTGGACCTACTTAGAAAAGTGGCCTCGGGAACTTCCTCTTTCTGTCGAATTTAGGCACCCCGATTGGTTCTCAGAAGCTGGTCGTCCTTGGGAAAGACTAGCAGAAATTGGGGTGGGTGCCGTCATCAGCGATACCGCCGGTAGACGGGATGCTGTGCATATGTGCATGACAGCGCCGCATGTTTTGGTCAGATTTGGCGGGTATGAAGGGCATGCAACCGACCACATTCGATTGAAGCAATGGTCAAATTGGCTCGAACAAGCAGAAAAAAAGGGAGTCGGTGAATTTCATTTATTGGTGCATGAACCGGATAGCCTTCACACGCCCCGAACGTGCAGAAACTTCGCTGAAAATTTGATTGGGGAAAAACAGCTCCAAACTATGATTCCCCGCGAGGTGTCAGAGCAAAACGTCCCGTCGAGTCCCACGTTGTTTTAGTGCTCAATCGGATATATCTTGAAAGCCACCAAAAACATGAAGAATGGTTGTCGTTTTACTATGTTTCAATCTATTCAAATCACGTCTTGATGGCCCAGAAAAAGCCAATAACTTTTGATGACCTACACGTTCTTCAAGAATGGCTCGAAGAAGCCAACGGCGCCATGCTCGTTCGATGGACGAATGCCAGCCTTCACACCCAATTTCTGAACGTATGAAGTGGCTAAAGGACCTCCCGGATGACTTCACCCAAGAATTTCGATTCACGGTTTCTGGTGTAGAGGATCCGCAAGCTTGGTTGTATGAATATGTCAAACCTGGTGAATGGGATTGGAACGAATCCGTCACCCTTACACGCGACGAAATTGTTGGGAAAGAGATTCTGAAAAACTCACTTTTACCATCTGATTTGGAGGGTGTTGTTCAGATGTCAATGCTGGTGTCTCATGTACTTGATGGAGGTGTGCAAACCCAAGCGTGCTATACTGTAGCGAACTCAATTCGGTACATTTCTTTTCATGGAGAGCAGATTGAATCTGTGCCTGAGTTGTCGGACTTGACGGGTTTGATTGCACTCAACTTTTCATTTTGCTTATCATTGACTGACTTGTCGAGTCTTGCCGGCATTTCTGGTTTGCGTTTTCTCAGATTGCACGACTGCCAATCGCTACGAGATTATTCTGTGATTTCTGAGCTTCTTGGACTTGAGGAATTGAATTTGTCGCAGAGAACCTTGACGGATCTGCCGCTGCTATCTGCTCTTGAGTCCTTGGTTTCCCTCAATTTGTCCAATTGCAGTAGTCTGACGGACATTTCCTACTTGTCCAATTTGAGAAGCCTCACCTCATTGAATTTGAGCCGATGCATGAGGCTTTCAGACTTGTCGAGTCTGTCGACTTTGACAGGACTTGAAACGATCGTCTTGACTGGAAATCCCTCCCTAGTCGATTTGTCCATTCTCTCTGGAATGACTGGACTGAAGCTGCTTAGTTTGGGGAGCTGCAAATCACTGACCGACATTTCGTTCTTAGTCAAATTGAAGGCATTGACAGCGCTGAACTTAAATGACTGCACTTCGCTTGAAGATGCTCAAGTGCTTTCGGCATTGCCGCAGTTGAAAGTGTTGCGATTGAGTGGGTGTCATCTGCTGCAAGAATTTAGCTTTTTGTCAGATTTAAAAGGCTTGACTTCACTTAGTTTGATGAAGTATTCAGATTTGATAGACCTATCTCCACTCTCGACCTTGACTAGGATTAAAGAATTGAATCTGAGTAGGAATCAGTCGCTTGTTGATTTGACCGCATTGACCGACATGTCTGAATTGACAAGTTTGAATGTCTTAGGGTGTCCCTTGGTAGACCAACCGAACAACCGTCGCGTGCTCTCACAATTGCCATCGTTGAAAAAACTAGGTGGTATTAGCGAGCCTTGGAGTACGGCAATTCTTTGGAGCGCAGCGAGCAGGAGGGGAGATGACCAAACACTGCATGACATGCTTCCGCTTGTTCTAGACTACTGCGGCAACAAACAATTACCGGTTCAGGGATTGCGCACTTGGCTTCTTCGAGCGATACCCAACATGAGGTTGTCCGAGGATGAGTGGAAGTCTTTGGATCAACCTTGGTGGAAGTCCGATGAATGGTCCTTACTCTGGCAATCAATGCTGAACGCGAATCGTTCCCTCGCTTCCAGCCTCCTGCAGAACAAACTGGTGTTAGGAGAGCAGATTACAAAAACTATGGAGGAAGTGGTCAAAGGAAGGAACGAAGAAACCAGTTTGGCAGCAGACTTACATGGTTGGTTGATTCTTTTGGCCAGTGGAGCAGATTGGGAAGAGTCCAAAGAGTGGTTAAAGTCCTTGGTCGCTTGGTTGCCGTTGAGTGAAGTCCACTCTGTAGGCCCTGATTTGCTGATGGCCTTACGTGTTGTGGGGCTGCGTGCACAAGAAAACGAGGTGGTAGGTCGATTGACACAGGCTCAAGGTGAGCATTGGGTTGAGCAGGTAGAGTACCGGTTGGCAAGCGCTGCGGTGAGGGAGGGGGACATTGGTCAGGCCGTCCGGTCCATTGAATCATTGCCTCATGACATGGCCGATGAGCTCCGAAGCGACTTGATTGTAAGATGGGCAAAAGAAATGCCCGAGGAAGTTGCGAGCTGGATGTCGGGGTTTCACACAGAAGCAACACGCGAACAGGCCGCGTTTCGTTTGGCTTCTTCAGACAGCAGCGTGTCGACATTGCATGCGAGGCACTTGGTTCTCATGGATATCGTGTCCAGTCGTGAAGCCATGTTGCCTTTTATCGAATCGATGGCGGCAGGTGTGCCCGATGATCCGTGGGTCAAGGCACTTATTGCAGAAATTAAGGTAGGGGTGGGTTCCCTGAGCCAGGAGGTACTTGAAGCGATGGGGCTCGAGATGCTGTTTCAGGATGAGGTGGTTCGCAAAGAAGTGGGTGATCGGAAGTTGCGCAAACTTATTGAGGCGCGCGGCCAGGAGGCGGAATCTGTGAGGGAACAAGCAAGGAGTGCCGCGCTGGATTTACTGCGGCGCGAAGATTTGATTGATTGAGCAGGAAGAGCCCCCGATTGGATTCCCCGAACCCTTCAGTCAAAACATGCCAATATTTCCATTCAAAGCTCAGTACTGAACAACATATATCCTGCACCCTGCCGGGAAAAGGTGACTCCGAAAACGGTTCTTCTACTATATTTTAGATTAATCCAAATTGATCGAATTGATTTGCCCTACGGTGACGAAGCAGCGGAGAAATCCTAAGTCCGCATTTTGTCATACAACAGGTGGGCCTGATACTTCGCCTCTAAGTCATCGAGCCGCTTCAGCATCATTTTGCGCAATCAACGAGCTTGGTCCGCTAATAAAAAGCTTGAAATCATCACTCAAAAATCCAAATTTCTCATGGTCAGCCGTGGCATTTCTTGAATTTCTTGCCTGAACCGCATGGGCACGGTTCGTTCGGAAGCACCTTTTTCTCTGTTCGCACCGGCTGCACCTTGCGAGGTGGAGGCGGGGCGCTTGGACGCGGTGCGCCCGGACCTGCAGCGCTTGGTCGTCCCCCTGACATCGCCTGTTCTTGGATGTTCTGAATGTTTTCCTTGGAGAGGCTGATTTTATTCGGCATTGCTGAACGCGCTTGAGGCGCCTGCTGCACTTGTTGATCACCCGGCCCTGTGGGAATGGTGCAACGCATCAAGAAGGCAGCCACTTCTGCATTCATTTTCTGCACCATGGCCTTAAACAACTCGTACGATTCGAATTTGTAAATCAACAAGGGATCCTTCTGCTCAAATCGCGCCAATTGAACATTGGACCGCAAGTCATCCATCCCCCGGAGGTGTTCTTTCCAATATTGGTCAATAATGGCCAGCACAACGGACTTCTCTAAACTCGCCATAACGCTCACTCCCGAAGTTGCAACACTTTGCTCTATGTCGGTTGCCACTTGCATGGTTTTCCGCCCGTCCGTGAACGGAACAAGAATTTGTTTGTAGTCGTTGGATTTATCGTCATAAACGCGCTGGATCACCGGGTGGGCTCGCTGAGACAACTCCTCCAGTTTGGAACGGTACACACGTTCTGCCTCCTGGTACGTATCAAAGGCCAACGTCTCCGGGCTCGTCGATGCAAAACCTTCTTCGTCCACCATCGGCTCCATGCCAAAGTCTTTCAGAAGTGTCAACCTAAAGGCTTCGTATTGTTTCTCAGGGTGGTATGCCAAAATCGCCCCTTCCACCAATTCAAAAAACATATTGGCAATGTCCGTTCGGATGCGATCCCCGTGCAAGGCGTGTCGACGTCGTTTGTAGATGACTTCCCGCTGTGCATTCATCACATCGTCGTACTCCAACAGCCGCTTTCGGATGCCAAAGTTATTTTCTTCGACTTTTTTCTGCGCGCGCTCAATGGATTTCGTGATCATGGAATGTTGAATCACATCCCCTTCTTGGTGGCCCAATCGGTCCATCATTTTGGAAACACGGTCGGACGAAAAGAGCCGCATCAAATCGTCTTCCAGCGAGACGTAAAATTGAGAGGACCCAGGGTCTCCCTGGCGGCCTGCTCTTCCTCGCAGTTGCCGATCTACTCGGCGGCTGTCGTGGCGTTCGGTGCCGATAATTGCCAGCCCTCCTGCCTTCTTCGTTTCCTCCGTCAACTTGATATCCGTTCCCCGACCTGCCATGTTGGTAGCGATGGTGACCGTCCCGGGCTTTCCAGCTGCCGTCACGATTTCAGCCTCGCGCTGGTGAAGCTTGGCATTGAGCACCTGATGCTTAATCTGACGGATGTCCAACATGCGGGAGAGCAATTCGCTCACCTCTACAGTCGTTGTTCCCACCAAAATGGGCCTTCCCGCATCGCGAAGCGTGACCACGTCATCGATGATGGCATTGTATTTTTCTCGCTTGGTTTTGTAGACCAAATCTTCCTTGTCTTGCCGGGCGATGGGACGGTTGGTAGGGATGGCCATCACGTCCAATTTGTAGATGTCCCATAATTCCCCCGCCTCGGTCTCGGCTGTTCCTGTCATGCCCGCCAACTTGTGGTACATGCGGAAATAATTTTGCAGGGTCACCGTGGCATAGGTCTGTGTCGCTGCTTCGACCTTGACGTTTTCCTTCGCCTCGATGGCTTGGTGCAATCCGTCTGAGTACCGGCGACCGTCCATGATTCTTCCCGTCTGTTCGTCGACGATCTTCACCTTGTTGTCCATGACAACATAGTCGACGTCTTTTTCGAATAGCGCATAGGATTTGAGCAGCTGATTCATGGTGTGAACCCGAGCGCTTTTGACACCGTAATCCGCCATGAGCTGGCTCTTGGCCTCAAGTTTCGATTCTTCGTCTTGGTCTCCATTGTCGATGCCTACGAGCTCGGTTGCCAAGTCAGGCATGGTAAAAAAGTGCTCGTCCTCCATGTTGGCGGTCAGGAATTCGATCCCCTTTTCCGTGAGCTCTACTTGGTTTTGTTTTTCATCGATGACGAAGTACAACTCCGCATCGGCTTTGGGCATCTCCCTTTTATTATCCTGCAAGTAAATCCCCTCGGTTTTAAGCAATTGCTGCTTCATTCCTTCTCCACTCAGCAGTTTGATGAGCGGTTTCGATTTGGGAAGGGCCCGGTAAGCGCGGAACAACGCCAATCCTCCTTCTGCCACCTCATCCTTTGATGCACCATCCTTGAGGAGCAGGCGCTTTGCGTCAGAAAGGAACTGCTGCGCCGCCTTTTGCTGCACGGTGACCAACTGAACGACTTTGGGCTTCAACTCAACGAATTCCTGCTGGTCTCCTTTGGGGGTAGGGCCGCTAATAATCAGCGGCGTTCGTGCCTCATCGATGAGAACCGAATCCACCTCGTCCACGATGGCGTAGTGATGGTTGCGCTGAACCAATTGCTCAGGGCGTTGAGCCATGTTGTCGCGCAAGTAATCGAATCCAAATTCATTGTTGGTTCCATACGTGATATCGGCTCGATAAGCCTCTCGCCGTGATTCACTATTGGGTTGGTGCTTGTCGATGCAATCCACACGCATTCCATGAAATTCAAACAAAGGCGCCATCCATTCGGAATCACGCCGAGCTAAATAATCGTTGACCGTCACAAGATGAACACCTTTACCGGTAAGGGCATTCAAAAACATGGGCAAGGTTGCCACCAATGTTTTTCCTTCCCCTGTTTGCATCTCAGCCACCTTTCCACGGTGCAAGGCGGTGCCTCCGACAAGTTGAACGTCATAATGCACCATGCTCCACTCCACTTCCGATCCTGCTGCCACCCACTTGTTCGACCAAACCGCTTCGTCTCCTTCGATGGTCACACCGCTCCGCTTGGCGGCTACATCTCGATCCCACTGGTGTGCCGTAACCCGAAGTTGTCCATTTTCTGTGAGCCGGCGAGAGGTCTCTTTAACCAAGGCAAAAGCCTCCGCCATGACCTCTTCCAGCACCACTTCTAACGCCTCATTTATTCGCAAGTTCAAGGCGTCAATTGACTCAAAAAGAGCCTCCTTCTTTTCCAATTCATCCTCCCCGATTTGCGATGCTTCTACACGCAATTCTGATTGCTCTGATTCAAGCCCAGCTACATGGGACTGGATACGCTTTCGCAGATCATTCGTTCGATCTCGCAACCCATCGTCCGACAATCCTCTCAGCTCCTCCTCAAATGCATGCACTGCATCCACCACCGGGCTGATCTCCTTCATATCCCCCTCGGCTTTGTCACCGATCAATTTTTTCAAAAGTGCTTTAAGCATGGCTCAAAAATACAAAGGGAACGCAGTCAACGCGGCTAAAATTTTACAACGCTATTCGTTCGATGCTTCTAGAGCAAGAGAACTTTATTTCGGACGTCTATTCCATTACGAAATTGATTCAGGAATCCCCTAATTAATCTTCGTTTTTTTTCCCCAACTCACTAAAAATTCCGCCGAACTCAATGCCCACGCGGGCTTCCCACTCGAACTCAACTTGAACTGTTAAAAACTCTGTTCGATTGTGAATTCTTTTGTTTTGGCTTTCTCCCCTTCCTGGGTCTTTCTTTGAAACGCTATTGGTTGTGAAGTACATCACAGGATGTTTTTCATCGGCCTTTTTCAGTCGAATTTGAGTCCTGTCCAACTTCTTGGAAAGGAAACCATTTTACCTCGAAATCGCAGAATCTCAAGGGTTTACCCCAAAAGACAACGCATTCGAGGACAGGATTTTGACCCCCAAAACGGAAGGTCTCAAAGAACGAAGGAAAGCCCGAATTCACGACCGATTTATGTTCCATCCGCCAATCTGGCGACCAATTCACAAACGCTACCATGAGCGAGCTGACAAAAAACAACCTTGAGACTGCAGATGCGCAGACATCCATTGAAGAGGTATTGCCTGAGAACACCGTTGTAACCGAGCCCATTCTTGAAGAGAATCCCAATCGATTTGTGCTCTTCCCGATCAAACACAACGACATCTGGAGTTTTTACAAAAAGTCAGAGGCTAGTTTTTGGACTGCGGAAGAAATTGACCTGGCTGCAGATGCCACAGATTGGAATGAAAAACTGAACGATGACGAACGCTATTTCGTTAAGCACGTGCTCGCCTTTTTTGCGGCATCTGATGGCATTGTGAATGAAAACTTGGCGGAAAATTTTGTTGCCGAGGTTCAGTACACAGAGGCGAAGTTTTTCTACGGTTTCCAAATCATGATGGAAAACATCCATTCGGAAACGTACTCCCTTCTCATCGACACCTACATCAAGGACGATGAAGAAAAGGACAAGCTGTTCAATGCCATTGAGACCATGGATTGCGTCAAGAAGAAAGCAGAATGGGCCTTGAACTGGATTGACAATGGAAACTTTGCAGAACGCATTGTGGCTTTTGCAGCGGTGGAAGGCATTTTCTTTAGCGGTAGCTTTTGTTCGATCTTTTGGTTGAAGAAGCGCGGACTCATGCCGGGGCTGAGTTTTTCCAACGAATTGATCTCGCGTGACGAAGGCATGCATTGCGATTTTGCCTGCATGATTTACAACGATCACATCGTCAACAAGCTTCCCGTCAAGACCCTTCGTAAGATCATCATTGATGCCGTAAACATCGAAAAAGAATTCGTTTGCGAGTCTCTTCCTGTTCGACTCATTGGCATGAACTCGGACTTGATGTCACAGTACATTGAGTTTGTCGCTGACCGTTTGTTGGTTGAACTCGGCACCGAAAAGGAATACAACGTAACCAATCCATTCGATTTCATGGACATGATCTCCCTGCAAGGAAAAACAAACTTCTTCGAAAAGCGCGTAGGAGAATATCAAAAAGCGGGAGTGTTAACAAAATCTGACGAAGGCAGTAAATCCTTCAATCTTGATGTGGATTTTTAAACCTCCAACCAACCTCATCCACTCACCTAGTTCCACTTCTTTCTCAATCTTATTTCAATCGCTTTCTCATGCATGTAATCAAACGCGACGGCCGCACGGAACCTGTACAATTCGATAAAATCACAGCACGAATTAAAAAGTTGTGTTACGAATTGCATGACACCGTCGACGCCGCCAAGGTAGCAATGCGAGTAATAGAAGGGGTATACGACGGCGTGACAACCACCGAGTTGGACAACCTTGCAGCAGAAGTGGCTGCAACGAACGCCGTTACCCATCCCGATTATGCGAACCTCGCGAGCCGAATTGCCGTCAGCAATCTCCACAAGGCTACCAAAAAATCTTTCACCGAAACCATGGAAGATTTGCATAATTATGTAGATCCCATAACCAATGAAAGCGCATCGTTAATTGCGCAGGATGTCATTGAAATCATTCGCGATAATGCCGAGTTCCTCGACTCGCAGATTATCTACGACCGCGATTTCAACTACGACTATTTCGGATTCAAAACCCTCGAGCGCAGTTACCTGTTAAAGATTAACGGCAAAATTGTCGAGCGTCCACAGCACATGCTCATGCGCGTAGCCGTGGGCATTCACAAGGATGACATGGATGCCGTAGTCGAAACCTATAGCGGACTCAGCGAAGGTTGGTTTACCCACGCAACGCCCACCTTATTTAACTCCGGCACCCCGAAGCCTCAGATGTCCAGCTGTTTCCTTCTTACGGCTAAAGAAGACAGCATCAGTGGAATTTACGATACCCTCAAGCAATGCGCTAAGATCTCCCAAAATGCAGGAGGCATTGGGCTGTCCATTCATGACATTCGTGCGACGGGATCTTACATCAAAGGAACCAACGGAACATCCAATGGCATCGTTCCCATGTTGCGTGTCTTCAATGATACCGCTCGATACGTTGACCAAGGAGGTGGAAAGCGCAAAGGGTCGTTTGCTATTTACATCGAGCCCTGGCATGCCGACATCAACGACTTCCTCGACCTCAAAAAGAACCATGGAAAAGAGGAACAGCGCGCACGGGATCTCTTTTATGCGCTCTGGATTCCAGACCTTTTCATGCAGAGGGTTGAAGAAAATGGCGATTGGACATTGATGTGCCCCAATGAGTGCCCGGGACTGGCTGACACCCATGGTGCAGCATTCGAAAAACTCTACACGGGATACGAGGCTGCCGGCAAAGGACGCAAAACCATCAAAGCCCAAGACCTCTGGTTCAAGATTCTAGAATCGCAAATCGAGACCGGCACACCTTACATGCTGTACAAGGATGCTGCGAACGGCAAGTCCAATCAACAAAATTTAGGGACGATCCGATCTTCCAACCTGTGCACGGAGATCATTGAATACACCGCTCCTGATGAGGTTGCGGTTTGCAATCTCGCTTCCCTAGCGTTGCCGAAATATGTCAAAAACGGAGCGTTTGATCACGATAAATTATTCGAAGTCACCTACCAAGTGACGAGAAACCTCAATCGGATCATCGACCGCAACTATTACCCCATTCCAGAAGCGCGAAACTCCAACATGCGCCACCGACCTATCGGAATTGGAATTCAGGGTCTTGCGGACGTATTCATTTTAATGCGTCATCCTTTTGACTCGGAAGAAGCACGCAGCTTAAACCGAGAGATTTTCGAGACCATTTACTACGCTGCATGCACCGCATCGAAGGATCTGGCGAAAGAAGAAGGGGCGTACGAAACGTTCAAAGGATCACCCGCTTCAGAAGGTCGTTTGCAGTATGACATGTGGGGAGTCACACCAACGGACCGTTGGGAGTGGGATGTGTTGAAAGAGGAAATCAAGGAGCACGGAATGCGGAACTCATTGTTGTTGGCTCCCATGCCTACGGCATCGACCGCGCAAATTCTCGGCAACAACGAATGCTTCGAACCGTACACATCAAACATCTATACCCGCCGCGTGCTCTCTGGTGAATTCATCATCGTCAATAAACATTTGTTGCGCGACCTCACGAAGCTTGGCTTGTGGGATGAAGACATGAAAAACCGCATCATCAGTGCGAACGGTTCCATCCAGAACATCAAAGAGATTCCGGACAACCTCAAGGCACTGTACCGAACCGCTTGGGAAATTCCCCAACGCGCGCTCATTGACATGTCTGCTGACCGGGGAGCCTACATTTGCCAATCACAGTCACTCAACGTCTTCATGGAAAACGTGAATACACAGAAGTTGACTTCCATGCATTTCTATTCCTGGAAGAAAGGCTTGAAGACCGGCATGTACTACCTGCGAACCAAGGCTGCGACGGATGCAATCAAATTCACCGTTGACAAGAAATACAAAACTGAGCCAACGGTTGAAGCGCCGCGCAAAGCGATCCAAGACATGACAGAGGAAGAACAAGCAGCTATGGCTTGCTCCATCGAGAATGGATCCGATTGTGAAATGTGCAGCGGATGACCTCGAACTGTGCCTTTGGTTGCGATCAAGTAACCTAAGGAGCAACGTCCACAAAAAAGGCAGCCATTGGCTGCCTTTTTTCATGCCCTTTTCCAGCCATGCCCTGTTACTTCGATGCGCGATAATGGAATAACGCCCAAGCATTGGTTAACACCAATCCAACGGCCAATAACAAATGCACCGGCTGAAGCACCTTGGGCATATCGGCAACTACGAAAAAAAGACCCGTTACCATTTGTGCAGCAATCAAGCCAACTATCGTCATTGCCGTGATGCGCGCCGGTCCAGAAACGCTTCGCAATGGATAAATCCAAACTAACTGGGTCAATGCCACCAACCAAGAGCCGGAACGATGAAATTTCCATTCATTTGGCAGCGCCCCCAACCAATCTGAACGCAGCACCCCTGCATGATGCAGCAAATCAATTTGCTCCCTCACCTGTGTCCCGATAACCAGCTGAACCAAAGCCAAGGCTGTTGCGATCCAAAGCCATCCTTTTGTCCGGCCCAATACCGCCACAGCAGCGTCTTTTGTATGCTGGGTGATGGACTGCATCATCCCGACCAAGCTTACCAATATAGCCACCGCTCCCACCATGTGAATCGTGATGCTGAATGGAATCAGGTTCCCATCAACCACTTTTTTACCCAACCATGCCACCAGACCAAGCAATAGCAGATGCACCATTGCCCAAATAAAGGGCTTCCAATGCCTCGCTTTCATGCCTCTCCAGAACGCCCAAGTCAAAAGCAAGAGGGCCGGAATACCCGTCAGCGCCCCCAACAGCCGATTGATGAATTCAACCCATGTGTGGACGGGATTGAATACCGCGTAGCTGTGTTTGTCATAGGAAGTCCAGTGGCCGGCCTCCCGCTCCTTCACAAAGTCTTCTGCAAGGATTGCTTCCTGGGCCACCCAAAGGGTATCGTTTGCGATCAACATCCGGCCAGGCTCGTAGGACGCGCCAGCCCTCCATGTAACTTCTTCGGCTTGTGTGGGTGGAATCATCAGCCCAAAACACTTCGGCCAGTCTGGACATCCCATGCCCGATCCGGTCATGCGAACCACGCTTCCAGCGAGCACGACCAAAAAAGTCATGACCATCGAAACGCGAATCAACCGCCGAAAGCCAGCTAAACGGTTATGGAAGGGAAGCTTCTTTTGCAAAATGCGTGACTTGCACGGAAACCACGTCGTAAAGCGCTCCGTCAGCGATCTCAGAAACCTTAGAAGCCAGGTCCTCTGGAGTCACCTGATTGGGATCATACTCGACTTCTGCAGCGTTTAATTCGCGACCAGATTCAAAATCAATGGCTGCGTTGGCTACTCCCGAGATTTCGAGTAATTCTTTCTTGATTTTGCCTCCGCACGCTTGGGCACACATCATGCCTGAAATTTCAAGTTTGGCTGTCGAGGTTGCCACAGAACCTGCTTGAAAGCCTTCCGTCACTTCGTATTCAGACTCAGCAGAACATCCAAAAAGAAAGAGCCCCGAAACGAAGCAAAAGAGAGAAAATATCCCTCGAGAGGTTTTAAGTGACTGAAGCATGCTGCAAAGATAAAGATGAACTTATCCTGCGAAACACAACTTATTCTAATTCAGCCTACTTTCACCCGATTATTCTCTACCCATGCCGGCATCCAATTCCCTTGCACCCAACCGTTGGGCACCCGCGCTTATCTTATTGCTTTTGGGGTTTGTTTGGGGCAGCAGTTTCATTTTGATGAAATTTGGTCTCTTCGCTCGGGATGGATCCGCCTTGTTTCCTCCGATTCAATTAGCCGCTCTTCGGATTTTCATTGCGGGAGCGACACTTCTGCCGATCTCACTGACCCATCTTGCTAGGTTACCGCGGGATCGTTGGAAGTGGATTGCGGCAGTCGGTGTCATTGGTAGCTTCATCCCTGCGATGTTGTTCGCGACAGCACAAGTGCACTTACCCAGTGCAATGGCAGGAATGCTCAACGCGCTCAGCCCACTGTGGACCCTCGTCATCGGCGTTGCCTTTTTCGCGGTATCTCTCAAAAAAAAGCAAGTTCTTGGAATCGTTATAGGCCTGATCGGCACCGTCTGGCTCATTTTAGCCCAATCTCATGGCCTCGGAACTATTGCGCTCACTCCAGAAGAAGGCATGACACGGGTTTGGAAACCTGCAATGATGCTCGTTGCGGCCACCGTTTGCTATGGAGTCAGCGTGAACATTACGCGAGAAAAGCTCCAGGGACTTCCCTCACGGGTCATCGCCGCTTGCTCATTGGGGCTGGTCGGTATTCCGGCTTTTGGTCTCTTTATTTCAGGCGAAATCCCACACCTCATTGTACATCATCCTGATGGTCTGCATGGACTCTTTGCCGTGGTCGTGCTGGCCTCAGTTGGAACCGCCGGTGCGCTCGTTCTTTTCAATCAACTTATTGCTTGGACCAGCGCCGTGGTCGCAGCCTCCGTAACCTACATTATCCCCATTTTTGCAGCATTGTGGGGATGGTGGGATGGAGAAATCTTGACCTTTCAACACCTCCTTGCTGGAACCTGCATCATCCTCGGTGTCTGGGTCACCAATAGCGGGAGAAAACCAACAGCACCACAGGTGTTGAAAAGTTGAAAAGTATACCCTACCTTTGCCCCCCCTCTTTTGGGATTAATTATTGAATCATGTATGCAATCGTAGAGATCGCAGGGCACCAGTACAAGGTAGAAAAAGACCAACTGGTTTTCGTCAACCGTTTGGACGCTGAAGAAGGCAAGAAGGTCAACTTTGACCGGGTCTTCCTCACCGACAACGGGAAAGACGTTCAAGTTGGCGCCCCAGCGATAAGCGGCGCGCAAGTGTCTGCTCAGGTTGAACGCCACCTTAAAGGCGACAAGGTTCTGGTCTTCAAAAAGAAGCGCCGGAAAGGGTATCAAAAGTTGAATGGTTTCCGTGCTTCATTGACGGAAATCAAAATCACCGGCATCAAAGCTGGCGGAGCCAAGAAATCAGCTGAAAAGGTTGCTGACGCGCCTAAGGCCGAGGCAAAAAAGCCCGCAGCGAAGAAGCCCGCAGCGAAGAAGCCCGCAGCGAAGAAGCCCGCAGCGAAGAAAACTGATAAAACCGAGAAGTAATGGCACATAAAAAAGGTGTAGGTAGTTCCAAAAACGGCCGCGAATCAGAAAGTAAACGGCTCGGCGTCAAAATTTTTGGGGGTCAAGGTTGCATTGCAGGCAACATCATTGTGCGCCAGCGAGGCACCCAGCATCATCCCGGTGAGAATGTCGGCATAGGCAAGGACCACACGCTTTTCGCTCTAACCGACGGCGTCGTCGAGTTTCGCAAGAAAGCGAACAACCGGTCATTCGTCTCCGTCGTGCCAATGGGCGACGCCTGAACGAAATCTACAGCGGGTTATACACGCCCACTGACTTGAAATTTTATGACTCCCGGCCCTTTTCAGGGTTCGGGAGTTTCTTATTTTTACCAACTTGCAACCCAACCGCAGCGAACTGCTCCCATGCTAACCATCCAATCCCTCCGCGACGAAAAGGAACGCATCATTACAGCGTTGCAAAAGCGCCATTTTGATGCCCGCGAAGCCATTGAAGCAATCCTAGAGTGGGATAGTGATCGTCGAAAGACGCAGGCGGCACTCGACGAAACATTGGCGCAAAGCAATGCGCTCAGCCGGGAAATCGGAGGATTGATGCGCGAAGGGAAAAAGGACGAAGCCGAAGTAATTAAGTCGAAAACTGCCGCCTTCAAAGTCCAGTCGACCGAATTGAAAGAACAGATGCAAGCATTGGAGGACCAAATCCACAATGCACTGTGCCACATTCCCAATGCGCCTCACGGATCCGTCACTGCTGGACGCAATGCCGAAGACAACATCGAGATTTTTCGTTCAGGCAATGCAGCTACGTTAGACCATCACAAGAAGCCTCATTGGGAAATTGCCGAGGAATGTCAATTAATTGATTTTGAGCTCGGGGCCAAAGTGACCGGAGCAGGATTTCCTTTTTACAGAGGAAAAGGAGCAAAGCTGCAGCGCGGGCTGATTCGTTTCTTCTTGGAACGTGCGGACGAAGGTGGGTATGAAGAATTCATCCCGCCCCACATGATCAATGCGGAAAGTGGATTTGGAACGGGTCAGTTGCCTGATAAAGAAGGGCAGATGTACCATATGCCAGAAGATGAGCTGTACATGATCCCAACTGCAGAAGTCCCCTTGACCAACATCTACCGAGATGTAATCGTCAAAGAGGCAGACCTCCCGATTAAATTGTGCGGGTATACACCTTGTTTTCGACGAGAAGCTGGCTCCTACGGAAAAGACGTCCGCGGATTGAATCGCCTGCACCAATTTGACAAAGTTGAGGTAGTTCAACTCTCCAAGCCGGAAGCATCCTACGACACCTTAGACTCCATGGTCGACCATGTGAAAGGGCTGTTAGAAGCACTCGAATTGCCTTACCGCATTCTGCGGCTCTGTGGCGGTGACATGGGATTTACGGCGGCGATGACCTATGACTTTGAGGTCTGGAGTGCAGCACAAGAAAGGTGGCTGGAAGTCAGTTCGGTTTCAAATTTCGAGACTTACCAGGCCCATCGCCTCAAGTGTCGATACAAAAGTGCAGACGGGAAGTCCCATTGGGTGCATACCCTCAACGGATCCGCCTTGGCCCTTCCCCGCATCGTGGCTGCCCTGCTCGAAAACCACCAAGATGAAACGGGGATTCAAATCCCAGAAGCGCTGGCACCGTATTGCGGGTTCGAACGAATCGATTATCCCACTTGAAAAATTTTACTCCGCCCCCATTCGCCTTCATCGCCTTAGCTTCTTGGACAATAGCCGCATGGACACTGACAGGCTGCATCTCCCGAGATAGCCAACCTGCGGTTCAATTGCGCGAGTTGAGCGATTCCATTCGCACAGAACTCGCATGCCTGCAGACTCCCTCAGATGCCGCCTCTGCAACTGCCTTTGCGTGGACGGATGATCAACTGAGAGAATTTCGGCTGTTGCTCGAAGAAGAACGAGTTGAGATCAGCAAACAAGAAGGCCAAATCATTTCGGATGTTAGTCGAGCACGCCGGTTATTAAAAGACCAAGCGCAGCGAAGAAGCTCGCTTCCTAAAGCCGCCGAACGCGCAATGAGTCAGCTGACCAATTTAGCGAACGCGCTGTCCGCCGGTGCAACGCATGACGCGAACGGAGACGCTATGGACTCCGCTTACATCGCAAAGGAAATGAAGACCGAGATTCAAATCGCCCGAGATTTAGTTCGAGCATTGCAGGAAACACAAGACCTTGCCATCCGCGGAATTCGTCTTCGAGAATCCATTGCATCGAGCAGTGACAGCTTACAAACCGTTCTGCGCAGTCGCCTGGCGAAAGCCATCTTAGGCAGCGAACCCAATGTCGATCGCGAATGAAAAAAGTATGGGTGCTTGCCTTGGCATTATCGACAGCGAGCTGGAGCTGGGGGCAGTCGGACCTCGAGTTGGCTGAATTCTACTACAACGAAGGCTCTTACGCTCAAGCCAAACTCTACCTCGACCAAATTTGGAAGCGCACCAAGTCCAAGAAGGTCTTTGATATCTATTACGAGACCCTGCTGGCGCTGGATGATTTTGATGCCGCAGAAAAACTGGTCAAAAGCCGGATGCGCAATCGGAATACACGCGCTACCGCTTACGTGGAATTGGGTCAACTCTATGTGCATTTCGACATGCCCCTTGAAGCCAAGGAGGCGTTCGATGAAGCGTTGAACCGCTTGGAGCCCAGCCGAAATAGCGCCATTGCCTTGGCGAACGCATTCATCAAATTAAACGAACTCGACCGAGCTTCTGAAGTCTATGCCAAAGCCCGCGACTTGGGTGTGGCGGACTTGGACTATCAATTGGCAGACTTAGAGGGCCGTCGTGGCAATTACGATGGAATGATTGACGCCTCCATTCGGCTGATGCGTTCCAAGCCTCAGTACTTCCGCAATGTCCAAAATAGCTTCAACCGCAACCTTCGAATTCAGGACAACCCCGAATTGGGAGAACTCGTAAGAAGCAAACTGCTCCGTGCAGCGCGAGAGTTTCCAGAAGATCTCGCGCTACCCGAAATGTTGGTGTGGTATTTCAATCAAGTCAATGATTTTGCCAATGCGCTCGTGCATGCAAAATCACTTGATCTGCGTCTCCGCGAATCCGGTGAACGAATCATTGAATTGGCGCAAACCGCAGTGCGAAATGACGACTACGGCACGGCCTCAAAATGCTATGAATACCTGGCGTCCAAAGGCCCTGATAATCCTTACTACTTTACCGCACGCGCCCAAGCACTGAGCATGCGTTTGCAGCCTCTGCTCGCGGAGGCGCCACCCGACAGAGAGGCGATTGCAAACTTGGCGGGAGAATTTGAACAATCGCTGGAAGAATTGGGGCTCTCGGCAGAAACTGCCAAAATCGCCCAAGACCTCGCTCACGTCCGGGCTTTCTACCTGCAAGCACCTCGCGAGGCCATCGCTCTGCTCGAAGATATCTTGGCCATCTCCGGCCTCTATGAACGCACAGCGGCTGTCTGCAAATTAGAGCTCGGGGATATCCTTGTATTCCAGGACGACATCTGGGACGCCTCGCTGCTTTTTTCACAGGTTGAACTCGACTATAAGGACGATTTGCTTGGCCATGAGGCGAAGTTTAGAAATGCTCGCATCAGCTACTATACAGGTGACTTCGATTGGGCACAATCCCAATTGGATGCTTTGAAAGCCTCCACATCGAAACTCATCTCCAACGATGCCATTGACCTGTCCTTGCTTATTACCGACAACTACGCTCTTGACACCCTTGTCGAACCGATGTGGTTGTTCGCTCAGGCAGATCTGCTCAGCACTCAATACCGCTACGACGAAGCTCAGTCCAAACTAGATTCCATCGTGGCCCTTTGGCCCGGTCACGCATTGACCGACGAAATATTGATGGAACATGCCCACATGGCTCTGCAACGAGGTGACATCGATACGGCTGCTGTGTTCCTACAAGAAATCATCGACTTGCACTTTGACGACATCCTCGCGGACGATGCCTTATTTCAGTTGGCTGTGCTTCGAGAAGACATCGAAGGGGATGTCCTTACCGCTGCGGCTCTGTACGAGCAGTTGCTCTTTGATTATCCCGGAAGCTTACACGCCGTCGAAGCTCGTCGACGATTCCGTGCCCTGCGCGGTGACGAAGTGACGAATTGAGCTGACGGCTAACGCAGGCGGGATGGGGAACAAGTACTTGTGCCAGTCAATCTGAGTACTTCAGAATCTGATTCATAGAAAAAGGGCCCCCCAAGATGGGGAGCCCTTTCCGATTAAATTCGCTCTGGGTGTTTAGTTACACAACTCACCGTAGTAAGCGAGGAGGATCAAAAGATCAGCTGTACCGACGATTCCATCCCCGTTGAGGTCCTCCGCTCCTCCGTTTTCGGAGTTTGCGATGGCCTCCGGATCTTGAGCCCCATAGAGGCTCAAGATCGCGAGAAGGTCATTCGTTCCAACTGCGTCGTCACCAGTGACATCCCCAGGGCATTCGCGGAATGCCATCTGTTGGAAGCCTTGAGTCAAGAAGATGTTTCCATCTCCAATCGTCGTGGTGAATACTTGGCCGATGCTTCCATCGATTTCGCCAAGGACGTCTCCAATTGCGTCAACTGCTCCCGTGTGGTAACCCGAGGTGATCGCTTCGCGGTCAACAGTGACCTGAGCCGATGCATCCTGGGAGATCATCGAGAGACCCCCGAGCAGGAACAAGATGTAAAAGAGCTTTTTCATAATGTGCTCGTTAAGGGGTTAGTTGATTAGTTAAATGA